>WLWD01000574.1_pt1:200000-222584 | contig 222584 bp, 154 predicted proteins | sample 6712731 | NCBI WGS metagenome assembly WLWD01 (sample SAMN12718690, study PRJNA576275) | sponge metagenome | isolation source: marine sponge | host: Mycale hentscheli | place: New Zealand: South Island, Marlborough, Capsize Point | collected 2014-11-01 | reverse complement strand
CTAATAATTCAGTCGTTCTCGGCTGAAATAATTATAATAGGAAATTTTTCTCTTTTTAACAGCCAATTTTTTTAATTATAACTTAACCCGACGTTTCGACTTTTTGCCGAAGTCCTCTTCAGGGGTCAACTGAGATCGAACTGTTTACTTTGTGTTATTATATCACTACGGAGAGTTTGACCTCAGTTGACCCCTGAAGAGGACTTTGGCAAGAAGTCGAAATGTCGGGTTAAGTTATAATTAAAAATATTGGCTGTTAAAAAGAGAAAAATTTCCTATTATTATAATAATAATAATAATAATAATAACAATAACTGCTAAGAAAATATGTTCTCTCACAGCCAAATGACATTGGTCAGCTGGCTTACATTTAACGTAGCAAACAAACCTAGTAAAAAAATCTTTGAAAATTACATATCAGACATATAGCCTTTATTCATAAACTACTAATACCAAGGATACAAACATTAAACTTTTCCCTCACCTTTTTTTGCTGCTTTAATTTCACCTGACGGAAATTGCTCCTCTAGCAGAAGTAGATCCTGTATTTAAAAAAATAAAATAAACAAATTGTAGTCAAGTAAATAAACATTGGTCAATATAATAATTTTCAATAGTCAATAATATTTTTAATTAAAATCACACTTATCACAATTACTGCCAAATAAGGGAAAAATTATTGGGGAAAATTATACCATGGTGAGTTTACACAAAATTCCACCCATACCTGAATTCGAGAGTTAGCAACTGAAGCCTCGTATAAATTAAAGAAGCATCGAACTATGAAAGTGACACTAATCCTTCTGAGAACATTGATGAGTGACAAAGTGGTGAACACTCTCTGAGCAGTCAATTCTCCTCCAGCGCCAACATATACCAGGAAAGTGGTTCCAAATATGAATGGTGAAATTCCGCCAAAATTGAAGGCTATGGTCAAAACTCTGATGATCCCTCCAAAGGCAATGAGCTTTATTTCATACCTATATAACATTAATAATATAATAGCGGTGTGCTAGTGTACAAAAATAAATAAAAACTGAGCAACAGAAATTTGAAATATGGCACTAAATTTATCCCTCCAAAATTTCTTACTTCCTCAACTGCTCAACAACTCTCTTGAAGGCATACTCCCAGGCATACATTTTGATCACTCGTATCCCAACTATGACTTCATTCATGATGCGTATTCGCTGATCTGTTAATTTAGCCGACCTGAACCTGGACACATGCAAAAATCGAACACCATAATCCATTACAGAGCACATAAGAAAAAGATTGCCCTCCTGTGACGAAGCCACAGCTAAAGCTTTAGTCATATTTTGCCTTACCTCAGTTTAGAAAAGAATTTTGACGAAAAGAACTGGACAGGAACAACCAACAAAATCAGAGAAGTGACCAAAAAGGAGGCCCATCCGATCTCCAAGTATATCAGGTAAGTTGTGACAGCAGTGTGTAATGGAGCCATCCATACAAAGTGAACAAACATAAATGCCTAAGCATGTACATGTGTGTGTATGCACGCACATTAGCACATAAAAAAATCAAGTCATATAACTTCCATAATTCATAATAAATCAGAGAGTCAGTCAATGATAAAGATACCAAGCATTCAAAAATACAATTATAAACCATTTCCACCTCATAACTATGCACAGTATAGTCGTATTAAAAGCTATGCTACTTTTCTTTAGGAACAAGAAAGCATACATTTTGAGCTAAGCGTGCTGTCAAAAAGGAATACATTTTGACTACACTGCACTACTAAACACTACACTAGTGTTTCAAGAAAACTAGACGTGTGACACTATATTATAATCTATGCTAAGGGAAGAAGCTCATAGTGAACTGACTCTTATAACTCAGTGTATGTAAAGAAATTAGTACATCTATTATGTATAGGACTGGGTTGTGCCTTATGACCTCTATTCATTTAACTTATTTCGAATTACAACAATAGTCAATTACAATGCACTTGTGTGCATGTACATAAGGACTGGGGCAAGCTGATACTGCAGATTAAGGTGTCCATTGGTGCTAGCACTTTACAGCACTTAGCCTCCATTTCGCACTCCCCCTCCTGGAAAGTGCAATTCACACTGAGAGTGTTAAGGAGTGAAGACTATTCTTGATTCTTCCCGACTTGGCTATTCAGTTCTTGGGTCTGTGTGTGGAGAACTTTTCACCTTGCCACTTGCTATTTAACAGCACAGAAAATGATGCCACATTGGGCTACTTAGCGCATGTAAAGTCCCATGGACCACCTCTTCCACTTGGCCACACCCGCAATGCCATAGCCTTTACCATTCAGTTGGGCTAGGCTCTCGCTCTTCACAGTAGTGTTAATAAGAACTTCAGTAGTTAGTGGCTGTTGAGCATTTACAGGGTATCACAATTTTTATTAATTACAAACATAAAATTTAGCTGGGCTAACTTGCCCATTATTCATATTGATGCACACCACCAGTTACTAGCATTATAAAAATAACAAATCTTATGTAGATTATTATTGTATTTCCATATAAAACTCTAAAGTCCACTACATACCAGATCATAGCGTTGGACATCATTAGAGGCTAAATTAATGACATGGCCAATAGAAATCCTTCCAATGGTGGTCTGGCTCAAGGTGAGCACCTGCAAACAAACAAACAAACAAAAACACACACACACACGTTAACTTGTGCTAAGCACAACATTGCAGTGATGATGAGCAAACAAGTAAAAAATAAAAGGATTCGCATAGTATGAATTGTCAGCATAACAAGAATTTTTAACACTACTTACCAGTAATACGCCAATTGACTCGTTCATAAAAAAAAGTGAGTCTACTTAGTTGCATTGATTTTCTACAACCTTAACCAATTCGACGCCATAACTGCATGTAAGTGGATGAGGACAGGCCTGCTTTCTCCACTTAAAAAAAATAAAAATCAGTGTTTTTTTTTTATATGCTGAGGAGGTATTGTACTTTACTTTTAAAAGTGAATCCATACGGGCAAGCAGGTTATGTATGTGTTGTTATAGTCTGAAAACAGAGATTGAGAATTTCCAGGGCGCTGAGCGCCCAAGTTTTTTTGTTGGCTATGAACTTCAAACAGTCAGAATAGAAAGTATGAACCCTATAGAGAGTCCCACAACATTTTGGAAGAATAATGAATAAAGTTTCCTACCAGACATCGCGAGAAATCAACCGGTCTTTTTTCTCGGAGTCTCCTCAAAACCTGCTGTACGATGGACTGCTCTTTTTCAGGCTTTTACAAGCTTTTTTTTTTTTGAGGCTACAGCTACCTACTTTGGATGTCTGGCAGGTTTGTTTATGGTTATATGTGGTTGCTTTATGGTACAGTGCGTCCAGCTTAAAGAGTGAACTTTCTGAAATTTATGATGCTATCACAAAAACCACTGTAATATATGAAGTATGCATGATCAATATCTAAATTTTGGAAAAGTTACACATTATTGGCATACAAAGCTGCACTCAAATTATTTTTGTGGTTTTGTGGTTAGTTTTGTGGTAACAGGTGATACAACTGAGAGCTTTTGGGCAGTGAATTTGGTAGTTTTTAAGAGAAAAAAAGAGAAATTATTGGTCCTTATCTTTCTAACTTGGTTCACTGATAGTTAAGCTCCTAATCTTTCATTTGAACCAAATTTTGTAAGTTGGTGAAATTTTTTACGTCCAATATTTAACGTTTTATGAAAAAAAGTGTTTAAGAAAAAACTTTTGAATTTATTGGGTTATATCTCTATAAATTTGTTCTATGGTATAAAATTATGATACAATTTATGTGTATTAATTTGATAGCTTCATTTTTAATAATCACTGAATTATGGCCAATTTTTCATTAAATTTACATTTTTATGGTAAGGGTCTCCAAATGATGACGTTTGAGGTAATAATACGCGGGCTGATCTACGTAAGCGTGACGTCTAAAATATGCGCATGCGTATTGCTGCGATAGGTCCAGCTGGTGGCGCCATTTTACCGCACTTTTCAGTGCCATTGGCTGCCCAGTTATAACTAATCACTCGTAGTTTATAGTTTGTACGAGCTTCTAGTTGTGAGCTAAAACTGGTTGAAGGTTGCGGAGGGTTAACTGGAGCTACAAAGCTTAGAGGAAAGAAGCACAGGACCGCGGCTGAACGCCTCCTCAAGTAAGTCTGATTGTTGTGTGCTTAAGCGTGTATTTAAACTCTATTCTTACTTTCTTGGTGTGACGAATTTCTGAAGTACTCAACAGTAATGTGAAGAATCCAGCACATCACCTACACTTTAGCTATGGCCACACACATTCCAGTATTACTTTGTCCTTCACACTGAATCATTCATATCATTTTATTCATGATTTTACTATATTTTCTATCTACTTGTTAAATTTCAACTTTTTTTAAATTATACAAAAAAAATTGACAATTAATATAATTTTATAATGACATTATACAATATATATTATTACATAATTTTATGATGACATGAAATTGTGGTAGATACAAGCAGCAGTTGAATTTGGAGGGTGGTAAATAGCATCACCATAACCATAGAGAACTGTACCTATATAGACATGAGGAGTAATGGACAGCTAAAGCATAAATAGTGGCATATAGAGTCTATGATGAATTGTATATCTTCTTGGTCAGCAAACAGTAAATTGGCTGAGTTTCTAAATAAATAGGCCCTATTTAAACAGGTAAGAAAATCTGAGTGGACAAGCAACCCGTGATACAAACCTACCTCACATTGTAGCTTGCTCTTGTTAAGTAGCCTTGAATAGCAACAAAGTCCCGAGCCTAAAATGAACCAGAATGTCAAGCAGAAGGGGTAGAAACGAAGTCACCAAACTACGACTGCTTTTTGTTTACAATTGTCTCTGAGGTACTGCGCACGTGTTTGGCCCGGTTTGAGACTATAAAGGGGAATACCCGTATTACTGGTGGGTAAAGCGTTGCGCGGCACAAACCAATTACGATTAATTACGATTAATGACGACGCGTAGACGAAAATGTGACGTCAAATAAAATGGCGAATAATGTATTGCAGTCTATGGGCGATGCGCGGTTCTCTACCTTCTATGAGTTAAAGTGATTTTGTAGCAGTTGGAAACAACATTTGGAGGAGTAACAATAAGGTACATGCATATCAAAAAGCTGTCTTTTGTTTCTATATGATAAATTCAAAAAGTTCACTCTTTAAGCTGGACGCACTGTAGAGATTCAGAAATCAAATTCGAATTCTAAAACAACACGCGATGTGTTGAAAAAGTCGTCGAAAGGGTTAGTGTTAAATAGTACTTATATTATACCAAATAAAAATGTTAGATTAACTCTAACACTTTGGTGTACAATTTCCTAAAAACATTATTTTAACTAAATTTTTATTAAAAAAAATTTTTTTTTAATGTTTCACATTTTCTGCTTAAAATTTTAACAAAAAAAAATTATCATTTTTTACAAAAAGTAATAATATAAATATATTGACTGGAATGAGCTCCATATTGACATATTGATACTACACCTAATAAATTATTCTTTGGGTCTTTGTAACTGCTAGCTAGCTAGCTAGCTACTTTATAGTAACGCTGAGGGTTCGCACCTTTGGTGCTTCTGTCTTACAGATGCAGTGTATGATCACGATTAGCAGATTTGCTGAGATAAAAAAATGGCGCCAAACCAATATTTATCTAATTAATGCCCAGCATATTGTATTTGGTCCAAACTCAATAATAATATATTAACTTACTTTATTATAAATAGCTGAAGTCATCATAATTCTGACCAACATGCCAATCATTTGCCCAACAAGAAAAGCGTGAGCATGGAGGAAAATTGTTAAAAATGACAGCAGGATCAGAACTAAATTGATAAATAAAAATAAATGTATGTCAAACTTTATTATATAAAACTTACAAGTGCCTCTAATATATGCGCTTCTGGTTTCAACATCATCACGTAATTCACACGGAAGAGTGAAATAGCGAGCTAGCTGGCCTAGCAACAATGCCTGGCCTATGTTTATAGAAATCTATGCCACAGTATTTTTTTTAGTAAATACAAGACAGAGTATTTCAAAATAGTTGTTACTTACTTCAGCAAAAGTCAGAAGTCCATGCCAAGCAAATCTCCACCAGAAGCACTTGAAAATGACCACACTTACTCTAGGTTTACCACCTCTGGACTCCTTGGCCAGTTCCTGGCCCCAGTACCTAATTTAATGGTAATAATAACAGCAATCATTCTAATCAACCAATTCATTAATACATCAATCAATCGGTAAATAACTTTATCCACTACAATTAATTAATCAATTTATATACAACTATCAATCCATTTATATACAACTATCAATCCATTAATCAAAGAAATTTACAAAGAAATTCTCTAGTACATAATTAATCAATCTAATTATTTATTCACTCAATCATTCACACAGTAATTAATCTACGTAATATCTATAAATACAATTAAAATGTGATGTTCCACACTATTTATATTTACTTTACAAATTTTTTTTGTAGCTTTTCTGAGTCTGCTTCACTAGGACAAGCATATAGATCAGACTGTTGCAAATCATGGCGAAAGCCATACCGCAATATCCAACCAAGCCAACTATAGGAAGAAATTACAACAAAATTGTATATAACATAATGAATAATGAAAATACAGAATCCATCAATTCAAACTTGTATGTACAGTATGTAATAATACTATAATACTATAGGCTGAACTGAATCAGCAAGGACTTCATCATTCCAATTGTCTTGATAAACTCACTCCAAAGGTTGCACCAGATGTAACAATGCAGGGTTTCATCCAGAGGGGGGGAAGGGGGGGGGGGGGGGGCAGAAGTTTCCCTCCTAGCAAAAGCACCCCCCCCCCCCCCCCGCTCTAGTAGAAGTTCCTTTTTCCCCCTTCAATTCATCCTCCAAATTAAGACTATTTATTTTTTTATTTTCTGGGTACCATGACATGAATGGTCCATGTTTGGTACCATTACATGAATTGTCCATGATTGGTACCATTACATGAATTGTCCATGATGGGTACCATAACATGAATGGTCCATGATAGGTACCATACCAGGGTTTCATACAGACTATGGGAGCCCTGGGATTCCCCCTCCCCCCTAAATTTTTTTTTCTCCAACAGAAAAATTAATGATTACTATAAATAGCCCTTACAGATTAGTTGCACTTCTTCAAAATCAATATTTCTCTAGTTCTGGTCCTTCAATACCAATTCGTATTAAAGCATAGAAGCTGTAGTGTTTGTATAGAGCAGTCGCTACATTCTAAATTAGTTGGGCACTGTGCAGCCGTTGTGAACTACTGTTTTCAGGCCCTAGATAGTGCCCTTGCTGCGCTCGGGATGGAAAAGCCAAATGACTTCAAGACCCTAAAAATGGTCTCGGAAGCAGCGCCTAACTATTATATAGTTTGTCAAGTTTTCATCTGAAATCTGTTTCACAGTCATGACTTGACCATATGTAGATAAACTTTTTTTTGCGACTCGACATAATCCCCCCCCCCCCCCCCCCCCTTAGCGAAAAATCCTGTATGAATCCCAGCAATGCCACATAACTATCAATACTAGTATTTCTAACTGTATCGGTTTGTTTTGGTTGGATACTTGCACCAACATTCCTGTGACATTTTCTTACTGTTTGCCACTATGAAACTGTATTAACCATACTGTGTGAGATGAAAACTAAGTAACAATAGAGAGGAAGCAGTATGGCAATTTTAGGTCTATTAAAATGCCCAATTCAAAGGATGGAGATGCTGATTCATAGGTGAAATGTCTATTCGCATTACCAAAGGTACAAATAACTGAACTTCAAAATAATGATGAAACAACAACAACAATAACTGACATCAATGAAGGAATGGTTAACTGTTGAGTTAGAATTGGTATATTGTCTTCCTGCTGCTAAGGTTTTCCAACCATTATTGATCATGTAGTTAGATTTCAGCAATTCATTAGTCTCACTTACAGGAATTTTGGAGTCTGTACATGTTAGCATGTGTGTAGGTCAAACATGTAGGGCAGGCATTGGGTAAAGGGTTTTTCTGGCTTTCTAGACTTAGACATATCTGAACCTGACATCACATATATAAGTGTAGCACAACATGCAGCTGCTACCTTAACTTACTACCAGAACGTACACCATATGTATTTCACCAGCATTGCAACAGGAACTAAAGAATGAACTCCCAAGCTATAATTTACACCCAGCTAGCTCCATGTGTGTGTATGAATGAGTGGTGCCATCAGGCAACCACACACCATATAAAGATAGTCTCAGGATATCAATTGTTTTACATTATTGTACTTGGAGACCCTGGTAGAAAGATGGTAGTCTCGTTAACTAGCCTTTCTCTGAGTGTAAAGGGACAGGGCACAGGAAAAGGAGAAAGTCTGATAACTTTTGCCAGGTTTTTCATGAAATTGTCCCGGAATGTTGGGACAACCAACGTCACTCTTACACATTGACTCCACTCGTAACACTTGCTGCTGCACCTTGTTTCCCGATTATGTGCTCAGTAGATATAGCTTTGCCACACCTTATTAAAAATTTAAAGCAAGTCAAGACATGCTTATTGAAATTCTTTCTGCAGCCACATAATCCTGTGATTGCAAAATAAAATTAACAAGGAAACTTTCCATTCCTAGTAAAGCACACTACAATTATGACCTATTTGGTTAGTTTTAAAAGCTAAATATTAACTATTGTACGACTTAAAATTGTTAATCTACAATATTACCCACTAATAATTGCTCACCAAAAAAGTACTCTAGAGAACGGATTATACTTTGCATCCGTCCTAGGGTCTTTTGTTTTAGGAGCAGCAGGAATTTCAGCGACGTGGACACCTACGTCCTCGAGGTCCCATTCCTCCATCTCAATTCCACTGCAGACCTCTCAGCGGAAAATTCAGCGGAGATGCAGCGTTTTCCACCTAACCAACGGTGGTACCTCTAGAGGCGGCAACTGTATGCTTGCATGTAATTATTATAAGTAACATTGCAAAAGGTTACCTCATTTTTTTTTTTTTTTTTTTTTTTGCACATGGAATAAATACAACAACAGATTGAGTAGGTGTGGTTATACAACACGGGACCATAGGGGGTGTGGCATGTCGTCAGTAGATAGATCCTTTTTCGGACCCAAGCGGGGTTACTCGTATTGCTTGCGGGTACATGATTTACTGAAGTGTACTGCTAGTATGTGGTAGGTAAAGAGTCTGGCTTAGCCAGTTAGCGTGCTTTGAGAGGAAACTATTATAGAGGTCGTGCGTTTGACCAATTAACGCGTGGGCGTTCTTAGCAACGGTTGCTTTGGAGGGCAAAGTACCGCGGTGAAACTCCAGTAGATTTAGAGAGTCACTATATCAGAGGAGGCTCCACACACTTGTGGTTGGGGGGGGGCAAAATATTAGAGATTGGCACACTCCTATGAAATCTGATTTTTAAGCTATAATACATCATACAAAAAGACTGATTAAAATGTTCCAAAGTGTCTTTTCCTTTCTTCATGTAGTGATACAAAGTCACAAGTTTTTGAGTTGGGGGGGGGGGGGGGGGGGAAATTGCCCCCCGTGCCCCCCAGTGGAACCTCCCCTGTATATATATATAATAATCTTTATTATCCAGTTCAACTTGGACTATTTAGATTAATAAATTTATGTGAGATGTTTCAATCTCTAAAGTTTATCTGTATAACTTGATTGCTAAAATAAGCTCAATATTGATGAAATACTGTTGTGCAGGTGTAGCTTTAGAACAAATCATTCATTTAAACACAGAAACAACAATCAATGCAACCTCGAAGTAAAACATGGAATTTGCTTCATGCAGATTGTATCACAGCATCAGAGGGAGGTTTTCACTTCTGCCTGCTTATTAATTCCATATGTATATCCTTGGTCTGCCAGAATAAAATCACTTAGCTATAAAAGTAATATAACTAGATTGAAACTTTCTCACCTAAAGTAATATAACTGTAACAAACACTTTATTAAATTGAACAATTAAGGTAATAAAAAATACATGATTAATTAAAATAGACTGTTCCACCATTTATTTATCCAAGTATCCTCCCTCCATAGGACTTTGAAAAACAAATAAAACAGTTCATTGTGAAGCTACTTTGGGATCTAACCCCTGGAAATAATCCACATCAATAATGTGGTTACCCAATCAGGGTTACAATTATCAGTAGGCAGCTTCTGCACTGATCATAACTGGACAATTTTTACACTAAACTAGCAGGTGAGCATTATCAGGATAAACTGGTGCAATTTTAAGGTAGAGGGAAACCTGTTCGTGTCCTCCTCTAGGCGACAGCAAACAACACAGCAGCCAAGCACAAAAACTTTATACAAGCGCCCTCCACCTCGTAATTATGTCATTAGTTGACGTCACCCGCACGACCTCTATGTAGTAAACTCTTATTCTGGAAAAAAAATTACACTGGAATGGTAAAACATGAGTAAAACCTAGCAAGTTGTACATGTGGTTTGTATTTTGTTCCAGAATTAGAGTTTACTGCAAGGTAAATATGCAGTAATTTTACAGCACACCTTAGTAAAACAAGGCCTGGCAAGCAGTGCTTTGTGGTGCTAGGTGCTATTTAATACATGGGCCTTATCTCTCTACAGGGCCCTAGATAGAAAATAAAAATCCTGGAAGGGGGGGGGGGGGATATTCCAAGTCAGTTGTTTATAGCAATCAAATATTAATATTCATCTAAGCTGTGACACGCTTTATTTGTTTCAGGAAGAGGCAAGTCACATTTCTTTGCCAGTGTCTCAAATGGACCAGCCTGTCTTAGTCTCTTAGGCATGGTTGACAGTGCCAGCACACAGAGATAGACTACACAGGAATGAATCATGGACCAATACCTTACCACACATATACTGTTGACTATTGGCTTGGCTTCTATGCTGCAGTTCGTATTAGTTCAAGCAATTATCAAACCAATACCACACTCCATAGGTGGATTGATAGGCAGGGGTGATGAAAGTGGGTGGGGGGGGGGGGTTGAAGGAGGGGGGCACATAGGAGCACACATCATGCTCATATTACATCTTTTTATTGAATTTCATGACTTTAATTGGCTCATAAATTCAATTTTATTTGCAAACTAATAAAACAAGCTTCTTATCAAATACAGAATACAATTTACTGCTGTCATAGGGAAAATCAGGGTTTTTTTGTGACTTGTAATTAAATAAAGAGGAAAGAAAAAATGATAGTTTTGATAAAAATAGAGCACTTTTATGGTGCCATGTATTTTGGTGCATATTTAGAGACAAAGCAGACAATACTGAACTGACAGACATTGCTAAGGAATTCATAGGAAGAAATGAAACATTTTCCAAGGAAAACAAATCAAATTAATGGAAACTTTTACATCATAGTCATCTAATTTTTACTATGAATTTATTCAGTTCATAAATTGTATGTTTTGTAAAATAAAAAAAATGGTTTCATGAAAGTAAATTGTTGTGTGGTATATGCCTCCCCCCCTCCCCCTACCAACACACGCACACACATGCACACACACACACACACATAGCTACACACACACATAGATACACACACTAAAACAACTTCCATCATCTCAGGAGGTAAACTGGGGGCTAGAGCCCGCTGAGCCCCCACCTTCTGCAGCCAATGCAAGGCTACCATCAGCACACCCCAAGTTGTGTCCATTTGTTGTGCGAGAGCTGTACCCATTGCCCCAGTCAATCCTGTTTGTATTAGCTTTCCTGTACTATAGGTTCTATCACGGCGTAGTGACTAATTATTGAGTATTACCTTCAAACCAGTCCAGTATTGATGAGTAGTTAGGTTAAAAAAATCGTTTAAGTGACCCTAAATTTGCATGTGAGCTAATCACAATAATCATGTTGCGGAGATGGATTTTAAAGAAAAGCCACAGCAGATGATCATGATCAATTTCAGCACCACAAAATAACTTACTATGTGTGAGCAACCAATGGAACAGAGAAAGTGACAGTACAGAACAGCAGAATGTTATATAGTCAGAATGTCTAGCCAATTCCAAACCACAGTGTAGTATAGCAAGATATAAGTACCATCCCTAAAATGAAATAAATAGTGAGTAAACAAGAAGAAAAAATTATATATATATAGTCATTACATGAGTCAGAGTGTGATACCGTGAAATATTTCATGCAGGCAGGCTATTTTATTGTCACAGAAGAGAGTGAAAAGTAAGGCCTAAGAGTGAAATACTTAGCAAGTTGTGGTATATTCAACGCTAGATATCTTTACTGCTGTGCAGGACTGAGTTATCACAGTATACAGTTGGCTGTAGGGACTCCCCACACACCCCCCAGCTGATATTTTAGCAGCTGCTCTAACTGGGAAAACTAGTAAGCTAGGCCTGTGTGATAACTACTAGGGCAATGAGCATGGAACAACACAATGAAATAACACACACAGGTCATTCCTAAAAATAAAATTGTGAAGATATCTAGTATGGAATAAATATAATATTATTATATATAATTGAGTCTGATTGTGATATGGCGAAATATTTCAGAGAGTGATAATTAAACCTGTGAGTGAAATATCTTGCCATTTCACTCTGAAAAGTGTAATAAGTAATATATAGATATCTTCACTACTGTAGTTAGTACTAGGACTGGTAACTGAAATTTGGCTGGTTTTTATAACTACAAGGATAATGAGCTTGAGCAATACAGCTGTGACAACCTATCTTGAGTCATGTTTTTTTGTGTGCTAATGTGCTTACATACACACACATGTTCATGGCTTAGGCATTCATATTAGTTCACTTTGTATGGATGGCTCAGTTACACACTTCCGTTAGCTATAACTTACCTGATATACTTTGCGATCAGATGGGCCTCCACTGTGGTCACAGCTCTGATTCCTGTCCAGTTCTTTTCGTCAAAATTATTTTCTAGACTGAGGTGAGGCACTAACAGGAGGAAATGTGATTGAGGCTTTAAATTGTAGCTCCTTCACAAGATGACAATCTTTTTCATATGTGCTCTATAATAAATTATAATGTTCAATTTTTGCATGTGTCCAGGTTCAGACAGGTCGGCTAATAACAGATCAGCGAATACGCATCATGAATGAAGTCATAGTTGGGATACGAGTGATCAAAATAGATGCTTGGGAGTATGCCTTCAAGAGAGTTGTTGAGCAGTTAGTTTATTATTGCCAAAGGTTTGTTTACTTGACTTCAATTATTATTATTATTATTTTATATATAATATATATACAGGATCTACTTCTTCTCAAGGAGCGATTTCCATCAGGTGAAATTAGAGCAGAAAAAATGGTGACAGAAAATTTCTGTGTTGGTATCCTTGGTATTTGGTAGTTTATGAATAAAGGCTATTATGTCTGATATGTAATTTTCTAAGATTTTTGCTGGTTAATCTGCCACCTTAAAAAGAAGCCAACAAACGAATTTGATTTGGCGGTGAGAGAACATATTTTCTTAGCAATTGTTGTTTTTGTTAATAATAATTATTATTATTGATTACGATTATTATTATTATTATTATTATTATTATAGCATAATATGATATTTAGTAGTAAGTATGATAAAAAATTCCTTTGTTATATTATATTAGAATTGGAAGTGGGTGAACTAGAAAGGGACATGGTGGTGGAGTTTTCAGTTTGGTTCTGAATTGAGTTTGAGGTCGTGTGAACAGTATCTCTGCAGTAAGCATTGATTTCAAATCTTCCTGATTCCTTCTGATTGTCATTGGTCCACAAGATGGCATAGAAATTAGATGAAGGAATAGTTTGGTATTTGGTTCTGTCTGTAATTTGTGGGCCACATAGTTTGTAGAGTAAGATAGGATTGGTCTGTGCGTGGAAGGACAAGTAGTCTTGGCAGGTGTCTGCATCAGAGAGAGGTGTGGTTCTATCCAGAGGAGTCAGTTGTACCATGTCAGATTGGCACGATAAAGAAATGTTAAAGATGCAGAAGTTTCTGTTGTAGTAAGCTCCAGTTGGAGTTTGACGCTCAAATCCTGGGGACGTAAATGTTACTGACTGTTCATCATTGCTTGGCTCCAAGATGTCATTAAGAGCAACTCTGTGTTTTAAACTGCATCGAACTTCATTTTGTAGATCTCCACATTGTCTAGCAACTCTCCAACGGAAACATTTGACAGTGCTGCAGAACAAAATGTTCTTATTGAAATACATAGGTTTTACTATTTATAGCTAGGAACTCACTTTTCTGGTACTTCAGGTAGACAGTCTCCATAGAGACCAATGTCTTCATCATAGTGTCTTCCCCAGGCTTTGTTAGGATCCTTTATAGCACACGACCCAAAGTGTCCTCTTCCTTCCACACAGGTGCAATCCTGAACTGCACCATAAGATAAACGAAGTTGGATTGTCATGTGAAGGATGAATGCTAGGATAAGATATGCCATTTGTCTGAAATTTCCTGTAGCTGTTGATTGGATGTTGTTGGCTAGTTTTGTTTTTGTCGTGTCCTATGAAGTGGATGATCTCCTTCTTTTTACTTGTCCTAGACTCAGAAACATACTTTTATATCACTTTGGTGGCTGTTTGCCTCAATTAGGGAAACTTTGACAAATCTAGATTTCTCCCCTACTACTCATTAGTTCCCATTCTCCTTTAATCTTTCAACATTTCCCTTGTCCTTTCTTTTTCCCTCATTCAATATACATAAGTCTTTCTATACAGTGTTTTCATTATTGCGTGGATCCAGATCATTTCTTTGAAGTGTATACTTTACGTCATGGAAATATCGAGCATTTCTGTACAAACTTGTACGTATGGTAAGAATAGAACGTACGGGGTAGACTGGGTCATGTTGCAACTGTTGTAGCAGTTTGTGTTTGCTTGTGTTGTAAAGCAAACTTAGGGCCCACTGTATTCAGTTCTTAGTATGTAGAAACGTATTATCATGTGCAAGTCTATCAGCAGGCTTGCAAGGTAGGATAGAATGCATACATTTTTCTTATTATTACTGTGATTATTATTATTAGTAGTAGTAGCAGTAGTAATAGTAGTAGTAGTTGTAGTAGTAGTAGTAGTAGTAGTAGTAGTAGTAGTAGTAGTAGTGTTGTTGTTGTTACATTCTAAGTTCTCACAATATGGACATGAATGAAAGTTTGGAGGCTAATAGCTATTTTAGAGATTCACCTTGGCTTCCAAGCACTAGAAAAATCGCTGACAACAAGAAGTCTGTTGAACTCATGGCCGTCACCAAGACTGAAGTGAATGTGAAGAAGGATTGCTCTGTGCTTCGTGGGTAGCAGATGAGAATAAGCTGGTTCTGCAACATATTAATTTTAAGACCATTCAAGTTAGTGATCACTGTACTAGAATAATTATAATAAGATTAATGATTCAGTCATTCTCTGCTGAAATAATAGTTAACTTAACCTGGACTTTGGCAAGGAGTTGAAACATCTGGTTAAGTTTAATTAACATATTGGCTGTTAGAATGAGAAAAATGTGCTATAAGATTAATCCTTTCACCAGCACAAGTACATATCGGTATTCAGCATTTGGTCAGCAATTCTCCATTGTTGTTGTTTTTTAAATGAATATTCAATATGACGTCCCATTTTTTTTTTTTACCATTGCTACATTTGACAAACTACTTCCTGTAATAATAACCAAAAGGAGAGCGTCAGTATATTATTTTTTTGCTATCTGGACGCTAGCCTTTGAGCCAACACCCAGTTTTATTTTTATAGTACAACGTTCTGAAGCTCTGAATTTAGCAACTAGGAGGTGAACAAGTTTATTTTTGCATATCAATAGACTATATACTTTAAAGTTCATCAAAGCATGGATAGCTTATTTGTTATTGTTATTTTTTTATTTATTTCATTTAAGGGATAGTACTTATATCTTGCTACTACACGGTGGTTTGGGATTTGGCTAGACATTCTGACTAACATTCTGCTGTTCTGTACTGTCACTTCTCTGTTCCATTGGTTGCTCATACTAGTAAGCTATTTTATGAAACTGAATTTGATTATGACCATCTGCTGTGGCTTTTCTTTAAGATACTAATTTGGATCCTAGTCTTCTGGGTCTTGGATGGACCTATGTGGTATTATTGGCTGGAATGTTTCAATTTTGTGTTGTACTAAGTGCAAAGTTGGAAAACCAGGTATGTAATTATTTATTTCATTCTAAGATAGCATTATTTTTATTTTTATTTTTGCTTAAATTCTTAACAGACGGCATCAACTGAGTGAGTCATGGCATATAATCATTTAGAAAATAAGGCTCCATTGGAGACTCTATTGCTGCATAATAAGCCCTCCAATCATGGCCCAATGAGGAACAGGTTGTTCTGACAAATGTATCGTTTAGAATCAGATTATTTATATTATTATTATTATTTTAATTATTCTTTTTATTTTATCATTTTGTAATTGTATGATCTTTTGACTTGCCAGCACTTCATTTTGATTGCATTGTTTAGTTTTTACCATTTTTCTTGTTCCCAATAATAAACATTTGAACCAAATTACAGTAACAAGTTATTAAAATAGATATGGTATGAAAATACATTCCTTCTATGATCAGAACAGAATCTAAAATGATTAGCTAAATCTTTCAGATCAACAAATAAATCTGTAAGATCCTTGTGCGTGATCATGACCCTTTACAAAATAATTGGAATTATTGTTTTAACCTCTATACTTCAGTTACTTCTCTTTTTTGCCTTTTAGCGGGTAACTACAGACGATTTCTCTCGCAAGTAAGAGCTGTCGTCAGTCAATTCCAGAAGGGTCTACAGAGCTATTTGTAAGCTAGGCACTTGTAAGTTTTACATAATAAAGTTTGACATACATTAATTTTTATTTATCAATTTAGTTCTGATCCTGCTATCATTTTTCACAATATTCTTCCATGCTCATACTTTTCTGGTTGGGCAAATGACTGCCATGTTTATCAGAATAATGATGACTTCAGCTATTAATTATAAATTAAGTAAATATTGTTTAGAAATTGAACCAATATAATTTGGTGGGCATTAAATTAGCTAAGTATTTATAGACTATTGTAGTAATAATAATAAACAGTTCGTAGGTTTCAACTCCGAGGACCCTTTCTCAGTGACTTTTGAAAAGTGAGAAAATAAAATGAAATAAAAATGTGTTGACTTGCTGTATTATTGCATTTTTCTCACTTTTCAAAAGTCACTGAGGATGGCTTCTCAGAGTCAAAACATATGAAATATTAATTGTTATTACTACAAAAGTTAAAATATTATTTTGTAACTAACTGTAAAATTCACGTAGTAATAATGGATATTTATGAAATAGATAAATATTTTGTTTGGTCATTTGTTTATCGGATAGACTCGTTGTGGAAAGTTTAACTCAGAAAGTCTACTGATCTTGATTACACACTGCACCTGTAAAACTAAATGGTAATTTCATCAGGATTTATCTATGTAAATGCTAAGGTATGCAGTTACCCAATCATCTCTACTATAATATTAAAATACAATTTGTATCCCCAAAATTGTTTAGCTATGTATCTTAGGATTGATGCAAATGGCCTAAACTGGTGCAACCGTTGTGTTTCTGCAGGTCCTGCACAGTAGAAAAAGCAGTCCAGCACACATGCAGAGTATTAAAAGCAGGAGACCGCAGGAACTTGTGTCATGCTGGAGTGCTTCACTAGGTGCTGTCACATTAGGTCAAAGGCCACATGCAGAAAAAGAAATTCTCGATTACCAAACATTGTAAGTTCCCAGACAGAAAATAAAAATGCACATATGAGCAATTTTAATTCCTACCAGCAGGATAGCCACCAGTCTCCTAATATTGTAGTAACCTGTACCAAAGAAAGAATACTTCATGCTAGTCATTAACTAAACCAAATCACAATTAGCTAATAAAGATAAAAGAAGACAATAGCAAGTATGTTATACAATTAAGAAGACAATATCAAGTATGTATGATGAAGTTAGTTCCTGCTCTGAAGTAATTGATGTAGGTCATTATAAATATATTGCCTTGAGCTTTTTCCTCTGATGTAGAAATGGTCTTAACCTGAATATCCTATAGAGATGAAAATTGTATGGTTAACTGATAGTATCAGTCAACATATTATATGAGCATTTGCTTGCCTAATTTGTGCTGATAGTTAATTAGTTGAAGTAAACACTATGCCTTCGATTACCCATGCTACATAATACTAGCCAAACTTACCTTATCCAAGACACTTGTCCCAATATCAGACTGAATGGACATCATTGATTGAGCAGAGTATACAGAAAGCTGGTATTTCTACTTCTTTGATGGTTTGGTTACATCAACTTCTAAAATTATTATATAACTTATGACTACATTAACAAAGTAATGATAATTGGACAAGCAATATAAACTCGTATAAGAACAATTAAAATGGCAATGTCAATGTCTGTAATAGAATTAGCACAATTGCACCATTACACTACATTTGACTTCTCAAATTGCACTTAGTATAGCCATGCTTCTAGGTACTTTCTTTGTCACTTTCAAGTGCACACACTTTTAGTATACAAGTATATCTAAATGCACACACATTATAGTATTTTTTATTCACTTACTACTCAAAGTAGCCTATAGTCAGCTAGTCAATTATTACTATTTGCAGTGACCTGCTTGCTAGATAACATTTCTTCTCATCACTGCCACGATATGTGTGTTGCTATGTTGATAATTGTTAAGATCCCAACTCTCCAATAATATGATATAAATTTACCAATTTTTGCGTCACTTTGGTCCAAGTCGTCTTCTTTCTTATATGCACACTCGTCATCACTACCTTCTTCTAAATCGTTCTACATGGACCCATATATCTGTACCTTTCCCTGCACATGCCACACATTTGACAAATTAAAAAAAAACTCAGAGAAATAAAACAACAACAACAGTAACAACAACAACAACAATAACCACAACAAAAACAACTAACGTCTTTTAGAACCAGGAGCTGGTCTGACTGAAGGGCAAAGTGAACTTGATGGACAAGAATGACTATTTTGTTGTCAAGTTCTGACTAAATGAGGTCTTGAAAAAAGCAAAGGAAAAATGTCTTGGAAGTCATGGGTTGTAGTAGCTCAGTGGTTAGAGCACTGTTGACTGAAGCCAGTGGTCCTGGGTTCAATTCCCCGGCGACAACTAAAATATTTTTTTACATTTTTCCTTTTCTTTTTTCCAGACCCCTTTGAGACTATTTTGTTTGCCAGAATACCACCTATAAGTTAGTACACCAGAAAGTCTTCAATAACATGTCTTATTAACACTGCAATAATTCTTACTCATCAAACAAATGCTTTCCTGCTGCACTGAGTGGATTATCCAAAAGGTACACATCTGCATCTCGGTACACAGCTCTTGCTAAGTTAACTTGAGCTTTTGACTACCATCACTCTAAGTGACTCCTCTTTCACCTACTATGGTCAAGTCCCCATCAGAAAAAAGTCCAGATCCTAAAGGAAAAAAAAACAACAAAAAATTGTTACTCTATTATTCACACCATAAAGTTCTTACTTTGGATAATGCACATGCTTCAACCACTTTATAAAATTGTTCCCTGTTAAGGAAGGCCAAATGTGATGTTCTCACGAACAGTACCAGAGAATATCCACGGTTCTTGTGCCGCATAAATACTTCCTTCGATCTGTACACTTCCCTTCATTGGTGACAGTTCCCCTAACAGGCACAGTAACAGTGTAGACTGGTGGTAGGGGGAATAATAGAATGAAAAGAGGAATGGGTAGGAATAAAACAATTATACCTATGATGCTCAGCAATGGTGATTCCTAAATAAAAATATAGTGTGTATTATTGTAAAAAGCATTTCGACAACAGTACAAACTTTAGAGTAAACATAGATTTATAGCAACACAAAATATTGAAATGGCAAACCTTTTCTGTTCATTTAGCTCTAGTAATGCATTATTCAGTGTTGATTTCAAGTTCTACATTCATACACATTTTATACAAAATTTTACTAAAAGTCACTTTGTGAGTTAAAAGCTATAGTTTTCTTGTAATTCAGTATACTAACTATCACTAGTTAATTTTAATCTAAGCATTAATACAACAATGGATGATTTGTTGAAAAATTAAATGAATTCAGAATTGAAGTGAAAGTTTAAAAGATGTAACAAAAGCATATAATATAATATGTATAGAGCGAACACTAACTTGATTAATTTCAGAGCTAATATCGTTTTCGTCTGTTTCCCACGAAGCACTTAGATTTGTCACCTTAACAGAGTAATTCTTTTTCACCTCTATTCCAGTCTTGGTGACTGCCTTGAGTTAACAGATTCTTTGATGTCTACTACTTTTATTTTGCTTGAAAGCCAAGGTGAATCTCTAAAATAACCACTAGCCTCTATGCTACTATTTGTGGTTATATTATAATGACCTAGAATGTAATAAATAGTAATAATAATAATAATAATAATAATAATAATAATAATAATAAAATAATAAAGTCAAGTTAAGCTGATTGATAAGATAATATTGAACCTACCACAGTACAGAACTTATCTAAACATTAAAAACTGAATGCAGTGGGCCCTAAGTTTGCTTTATAACACAAGCAAACACAAGCTGCTACAACAGTTGCAACATGATCCAGTCTACCCCGTACGTTCTATTCTTACCATACATATAAGTTAATACAGAAATGCTCGATATTTCTATGACGTAAAGTATACAATTCAAAGAAACGATCTGGATCCACGCAATAATGAAAGCACTACAAAGAAAACTTGCCTACGTTAAATGAGCAGTAAAAGTAAAGATAGGGGAAAGTGGAAAGAATGGGAACTAATGAGTTGGGGAGAAAAACTAAATTTGTCAAGAGTTTCCCTAATCGATTAAAATTTGCCCAGCTGCTATAAAAAAGCATTTTACTTCTGAGTGTTTAGCACAAGTAAAAAGAAAGAGATCATCCACTTCATAGGACACGACAAAAACAAAACTAGCCAACAACATCCAATCAACAGCTACAGGAAATATCAGACAAATGGCATATCTTATCCTAGCATTCATCCTACACATAACTATCCAACTTAGTTTATCTTATGGTGCAGTTCAGGATTGCACCTGTGAGGAAGGAAGAGGACGCTTTGGGTCGTGTGCTATAAAGGATTCTAACAAAGCCTGGGGAAAACACTATGATGAAGACATTGGTCTCTATGGAGACTGTCTACCTGAAGTACCAGAAAAGTGAGTTCCTAGCTATAAATAGTAAAACCTATGTCTTTCAATAAGAACGTTTTGTTCTGCAGCACTGTCAAATGTTTCCGTTGGAGAGTTGCTAGACAATGTGGAGATCTACAAAATGAAGTTCGATGCAGTTTAAAACACAGAGTTGCTCTTAATGACGTCTTGGAGCCAAGCAATGATGAACAGTCAGTAACATTTACGTCCCCAGGATTTGAACGTCAAACTCCAACTGGAGCTTACTACAACAGAAACTTCTGCATCTTTAACATTTCTTTATCGTGCCAATCTGACATGGTACAACTGACTCCTCTGGATAGAACCACACCTCTCTCTGATGCAGACACCTGCCAAGACTACTTGTCCTTCCACACACAGACCAATCCTATCTTACTCTACAAACTATGTGGCCCACAAATTACAGACAGAACCAAATACCAAACTATTCCTTCATCTAATTTCTATGCCATCTTGTGGACCAATGACAATCAGAAGGAATCAGGAAGATTTGAAATCAATGCTTACTGCAGAGATACTGAACCAAACTGAAAACTCACTACTATGCTCATCTAAATCTCACTCAATTCAAACTTTGATATAAGTATGACAATAGAGAAATCTATTCATATATTATCATCTTACCACTCAAATGCTCACATCAATTGTTAATGTTTTAAATTAATTACAATAACTATAACAACTATAAAAAATGACAACTGCATTCAAAGCACTTTCTTTCTCATAATTTCTTTGGAGGTTAAGAAAAAAAGATTCAAGGAAATAAAAATTTATCACTTTACCAACTCTGTAGCCAGCAAATTACAGACAAAGCCAATATATTCTCTCTTATAATATCTACGCCATCTTGCAATGACAATTGGAAGAAATCAGGTTGATGAAATAAATGCTTATTGCAGAGATTCTATTCAAACTATCTACAACACAAGTTAGAACAAATACATGCACCTTACAACCTCACTTGATTCAAATTATATAATAATGACAAGGACAAATTTCATTCCTTGCTACTAAAGTGCTTTTAATAATAATAATAATAATAATAATAATAATAATAATAATAATAATAATAATAATAACAACAACAACACAAGAATAATAATAACAATAAAACTATTATTATTATTATTATTATTATTATTATTATTATTATTATTATTATTATTATTATTATTACTACATGTAGCTATATATATGCCATGAACTGAATTGGTAAAGCATCATCACATTCAGTAGAAAGCGATTAACGAACGAAGGCAATTAAGGAAATTATAACTATTGTGGCTAAAAGCAGATCAGGACAGTGAAGTTT
>WLWD01000574.1_pt1:0-195000 | contig 222584 bp, 154 predicted proteins | sample 6712731 | NCBI WGS metagenome assembly WLWD01 (sample SAMN12718690, study PRJNA576275) | sponge metagenome | isolation source: marine sponge | host: Mycale hentscheli | place: New Zealand: South Island, Marlborough, Capsize Point | collected 2014-11-01 | reverse complement strand
ACTGCTTGTATTCCTCTGCAGGTGCTACGTCGGCAGTCAAATTTCCTTCATCAGATGTTTGCTTGCTAGGCAACTCATTGTTATCATCTTCGGTGCAGACTAGTACATCCTCAGTAACATCAGCATCCCTGTCACCTTGACATTGAGGATAAGATGGCACAGCTCTGTTGCACAAGGGTGACTTAGAAGTGCACAGATGTCTAGGCTTGATATTGTGGAATGCTGATGGAAGGCTCTTCTCAATGGTGAACTTGCTATCACCTGGTCCTCCGGTCCAGAATGGCCGAATCCTAGGGTACCCTGTCAGCCAAATATGGGAAGAAATTTCAGATATGAGAGGCCTTGCATTCATGTCAACCGTCAGTAGAGAATTTACCAAGTCGTTAAATTCTAAACATAAAAAAATATTATCTGATTAAATTCAGTTACAATAATAATGTAACTATACCTTCTGACTGGTCACTTCCTAACTGAAGGTTTTCGTAGTCACATAGGCGATTCTTGAGGACTTGATCTTCTCTTCCAAATGGATAGCGCTTCCTTACAAATGTATACAAGAGGACACCCCTGAAATAAAAGTATTGCATGTATTTAGTTTATAGCTTATTAAAGTATCAAAGTTAGCACTTACATGCTCCACGAATCAGCTTTGAATGGATCAAATTCAGGGACAAGGGAAAGAATAATTTCCGGTGCCTTGTAGCTGAATGTTCCAACCGGAGTAGAGCACAATTTGTTTCTTGATTCCAGGGCATATCCAAAGTCTGTACGTATAGGGAGAGAAAAAATGCAATGTCAACACAAATTGAAGTATTTATATACCAATACAAATATTATGTTTACCTCCTACTTTGACATCCATGTTTTTGTCAAAGAACACATTGGAAAGTTTAATATCTCTATGGGCTATACCCAAAGAGTGGCAATAAGATATGGCTTGACATATCTGGCTGAACACATATCGGGCCTCAGCTTCCATTATGTTAGCATATCTTGAGTTCATGTAGTCTAGAAGGTTACCATTCTCAGCGACTTGAGTAACAAAGAAGCACCGGTGCTCTGTTTCTACTATCTGGAAAACACGAACGATGTTTGGATGAGAGACTTTCTGAAGGATGGCGATCTCTCCTGGTATATACTTGGCCAGGTCTTCCTCATCCACCTTGGCCTTATTGATGATCTTAATGGCAACCTAATAATAAGGATACAAATAAGTAAAAAATAACGATAAAGACACTTTCAAATTGTTACCATTTGTCTTTCAAATGGAGACCATGCAGCTTTCACTTTGGCATAAGCCCCACTTCCAAGATTCTTTCCCACAGCGTATCCAAGAGCCTGAACACAGGGAACAGATTTTGCTGAACACCTTAGATATTTTTGCGGGCGTTGTAGTCTTGAAGTGCGACCAGTCATTTCCAAACTGGCTTGTTACAACCTTGTTAGAGTATGAATACTTTTTCCTTATAACGTTCACTATCACAATAGCATCAAAATCGCACCAACTAAAACAGAAAAAGTAATAGCGTTTAGCGTTTTTTAATCTTAATAATACACAAGCCAATACGCGCGTCTAATCTGAGCAGTAGCTTGACGCTGCCGACATCGCGTAGTCATATTATCCTTCAAACCATTTACCCGCCACTATTCTTCTCTTCATAATTGTGGGATTCTCAGCAACTGTTCTTGCTCCTAAAATCGCGTACATTACGCGTAAGTGACTCTTTACCCTCCGCGTTATTGACATCACATTTGATAAGTTTCTTACGCGTTGAATAGCCAGACCTTTGCGATTGTATAGCTAAGTTTTCTTTTCTCCCACTTTGCAAGGCCTTCAATGTTCCCGAAGTCCAATGGTCCGCTCTTCTTCAATACAACAATGTTTTTTACAGTTATCTAGGGGCATACTGGTAATAACTTTTTACGTGATAGGTAAAGGGTGGCTAAATTACACCACATGCTCACACTGTTTCTACAAAGTATTTATATTTTCTTGAACAGAATGGATTCCTCAGGCTTTTTTTTTCCTTTGCTAATGCAGGGGGTAAAGTGGGGGTGGGGCTGGGGGCATCGTCCCCTAACTTTTAGCTATTACAATTACTTATGAGACTTAATTTGTAATAAGTCAGGAAAGAATTACTAGGGGAAAAAATATGACAGAAACTATTTCTTAAATACTTCGTTGGGTAAAGCTTACACACCACATTTTGTTTGAAGGAGGTACCATATAAGTTATATGCTACCTCCTTCAAACACCATCTAAAAACAAAATTAAATAGCCAAGTGAATACCTTGAGCAAGATTTCTTTATGTTTAGCAACAATTAACTATGTTTGATACCAGTTGGAAAGACACAAAGTAGCTAACTGGAACTCATTATTATACTATACTGAAATTTTCCGTTGGGCTGTTGAGAGTGAGACTGTAGCAGCATAACAGTACCCCTTAACAGTACAAATACAGAATTGAAGTGTTCGATTGCCGGCTGATTGTCATAGCTCAACGACAGAGCGCTTGTGCATTAAGCAAGCAGTCCTGGTAGGTTCGATTCCCGGTAGCGATCAAATATATTTTTAATTCTGTATTGTTTTAAAAGTCTGTGAAAGAGAGAAGAGTACATCTAATGAGTAATAAAAAAAAAAATAATAATAATAATAAAAAAGGCTGGTAAAGAAATTGTGATGTATTTTCTTTGTATTCATAGTCACACATTACCCTGTGATTGAGAGATAGGTTCATTTAGTGAATATAAAAACATGACAAAAATTTTGATATAGGATATTATACTTTCTACCTAATTGGTCTTTTTTTAATACATGCTTCTCATGCAGGCTATTATTTTAGTCATTGGCTTATAAATACTTATTCCACCCTAGATATCTTCACAATGATATTTTCAGGTACATGACCATGAAATAAGCCAATAATTCAAGATAGTTCACTCTTGTTATTTCATGCTGTATTGAGCTACAGGGCCGTAGGAAGCAAATTTGAACCTGTACGGCCAAATAAACCACACCCACCAGTATTAACCACACCCATTTAGGACACACCCTAATTATTTTTTTCGCAACTGCTCCTAAGTATTATTTAAAAATTAAACTAGACATCCCCTGTGTTGTATGTCAGTTCTGTTTTCATGTATTTACTCGTGTACTATCATCTATATTCTATAGAATTTATGATCCTGGAGGAGACAGAAATGAAGAATAGACATAATTAAAGTAGTTCAATGAAAAAATACTTAAAATTGTCCAAATATGCTATTTCTGTGTTCACTACCAGCAACAAAATCATTAAGACATGATTTGAGATCAATTTCATCTGTACTGTCTTTATGTACATGAAGAATCATCAAACTGTTGAGTCGTTGTTGACTCATTGTTGACCGCAAGTATGTCTTTATTCTACGTAATCCTGAAGCACTTCTTTCACTCACTGCATTCGTAGCTGGGCTAACAAGAATAATTTTTACTAGAGTACACACTTCAGACATTATACTTCGTTGTGCAGGAGTGAGCGATTTAAGATAATCAATAATGCCTTGCAGACAATATCTGGTAAACTACCCAACGAAGTAGAGCCATGCTCTAAAAAAGACGGTACTATTAATGCGCATGCGCACGTTTCATTAGCCACACCCACCCAAGAGAAAAACCTAAACGGCCATGGCCGTCGTGGCCGTTGCGGTTCCTACGGCCCTGAGCTATATAGCTATAGCTCATTACCCTTGTAGTAATAGCAACCAAATTTCACCACTTTTCCTAGTTTTTACAGCTAGCTACCTTCCTCAGGTGTAGCCTACCCAACCACTTTAGAGCAGTTGCTAAAATAACAGCTGGGGGTTTGGGGAACCCCTATAGCCAACTTTATACCATGTGATATCTAGGGTAGAATAAACCACTTATTACACTCTCAGGATCCCATGATCTCCCTGCTTACAGGCCTGGTCAGGTGTGTGTCATACTGTCTATAACAGTAGCTTATAATGTTGCATCTGTGAACACACTCCAAATCAATAGACTATAAGTATATTAGTTTTAGTTGTCAGCCTCCCCACTCAAAATCATCTTCTTAGGCCAGTGTAATTGCACATTGGTAAAATATGATTAAATAACAACTATGTATTACAAGGATCAGGCAGGGATGGAGACTAATAGTGTAAGGGTGAATGAGATATATAATAGCTGTTAATAAGAGTGAACACAAAAGGTACTAATTAGGAATCTAAACAGTCACACATGCAATGAGCAATTCCAGCTTCTGTTCGGGTATGGCCTAACAGAAGGACAGAGAGACTGAGCAGTAGAAATAGATAAAGGTGGAGAAAGCAGTCAATGACTGAAGAAGGAGCTGAAGAGAGGAAAGGAGAGGGACAAGAAGAGCTGAGATAGCTCAGGAACAGGAGAGTAGGAGAGGGAGACTGATATTGAGTTTAACAAAGTTCACTATACCAGAATTTGAGAATAACAACATAAGTCTCATATAAATTAAAGAAGCATTGGATTATGAAACTGACACTGAGTTTCCTGAGAACAATAATGAGTGATGAAGTTGTGAACACTTGAGCAGTCAACTCTCCACCAGTGCCAGCATACACCAGGAAAGTAGTCCCAAATATCTATGGGACAACTCCACCAAAGTTGAGTACCGCGGTCAAAATTCTGATGATCCCTCCAAAGGTGATGAGCTTTATTTCATGTCTAAATCGTATCAATATCATCTGTATGTAACATATGTATGAGCAGGAGAATGCATAAAGGAAACTTTATCTGGCAAGGGGAAGGAGGAGGGGACACAAGTGGGGGGGGTGGGGGGGGGGGGGGGGGGGGGGGGGGGGTGGGATCCCAATGTTCATTTCACCTCCATCCCTAACTTTCTGTATCAAACCCTACCATGTATTCCTTAGAGACATGTAAAATATGAATATTTTCACTACACAAAAATTAGATGTTTTTCCCCTAAAACCGCTGTTGTTGTTTTTTAATAATAGGAAAAAAATGTCTCTTTTTAACAGCCAATATTTTTAATTATAACTTCACCCATTACATGTTGTTGTTTTTTGTTTTTGTCTTTTTTTTCCAGTTGGGAGTAATGGATCATATGGTACCAATGGGGTTAACTGATCTATTATTATAGTAACACATTCAATAGTAAATGATGGCAAGTGACTAACCAATCAAGTTCAATTCATTTAGTAACCTTCACATGCAATGATATTATACCATAGTATAGTTAAGTGCAAAGTTCATGCATATCACAGACCTTATAGCTAGTTATAAATAACTTATTAAGGCATCTGACATTGCACATATAGTATTTATAATCATGACTTACAACAGGTTGTACTAGGGCAACACCAAACCCTTCAAGGATGAAGGACATGCTCCAAATATTAAGGACTGTCCTTCGGATTCAGGGACAGTTGGAGCCTATAGTGATGGCTAGGCCCTGCCAGATTATGCTAGCATTATTTCTGGAATGATATGCCTGAATTAGAACAGTAGAAAAATTCTAGAATAATAAGGATATTTAGGAGAATAATAAGGGTACCCCTTACTAATCTACAAATAAGGTCATGCAAGTGTAAAGGCAGCGCATGACATTTTTTTGAAAAAAAAATGATGAGGATTTAGTGGTAGCAGTTTCAGCTTTTTAGTTTGCATGGTACTTCAGTTTGATGAAATAGTTGACATTCTCTATGTTTTTCCTTTCCTGAACACATTAGCAATCAACCAATTGAAAATTAAACTATCAAAGTATTACACTGCAGCTGAAAATATTTCTCCCACCCAGGACCCAAGTTGTGTATTGGAAAAGTAATGCAAATGACTTCCACATTGATCAGAAGTGTGCAAACTGTTTCCATTAGCTAATTTTGAGTTGCAGTGGAACATGTTTTTTACCATTTTATCACAAACACAAACTTTTAGCTACACTGGAAAATTATACATTGAATCTTCCATAATAGTTTAATACAATTGACTGGTGAGAACTTACTTTTTACGTACAGTAACTAGCCATATATTTCACTTGTTTATAATTAGAATAATTTTAGAATTTTATGGAACAATTATTGATAATATTCTGGAATAATAATGGGATTTTTTAGGATAACAAAAAAAAAGAATAATTCTAAAAACTTTGAGCATAATTGGCAGGCCCTAGTGATGGCAACATACCAGCATACTTCCAAGATAACACATTCATCAAAGGATACACCACAATATAGCTAGCTATATAGTTAGCTGTTACTACTTGAAGTACCTGCACAGTATATAGTAATGACTATTATCGGAATTCATAAGCAACACAAAGTCTATTCTACACAATTTCATGCAATTTAGACATATCGACTGCCATTGTTGGTATATTTTTTTTACTAACATATCAGTTTAGATTTATGAAAAAGGCACTTTTGGAGTTAGGGCATAGAGTATGTTATGTAGTTAATGCTCCACACTATGAAATTTATGAAACATAAAATATGTCGCTACAGAAACTTATGCTTAGACTACAAGCATTAACTAATTAATAATAACATCTTAATACCATTTCAATAGTTAAATTTCCTTGGAAATTGTTCCTCCACCAAAGTTTCATAATAAAATAGTAACAAAAATAATAGTAATAATACTAACAACAACAACAAGTAATAAGTAAATAAATTAAATGAATAAATAAAAAAATCATAGATAAACAAATACATAAATAAACAAACAAACTAAACAAATAAATAAAAAATAAATAAATAGTTCATTGAAAATTATAAAATTTGAGCAGCCATTATGCTGGTGGTAAAAAAAATACATTGGTATAGCTAGATTAGCTATATTCTTTAGGTAATACTGTAATCACTCCGCTACGGTGCTAAAATTAAAACTATTATATTTGATCTACCAAACAACATACTTACTTTTTCTGCGAGAATAAAGCTTGAAAGGGATTTCGAGATTCCGTCCGAGATTAAATAGGTGTGGTTATTTTTATACATGTACACGTTTTTTTCTGGGTGTGGCCTAGTCTTGCGGGGCCAGACCCTTTACCATACCGCTTGGCTGGAAGGGAGAGGGAGGGGCAGAAGGGTTTGGCCCGCGAGACTAGGTGTGGCCGTGGCTTTACAGTGACGTGACGTGACTTAGTAGCACAGCAACTCTATTTTCTCCCTCCAGTAGTATTCTTCTGCGTTGTCCTCCTCACCATGGGCCGTGCCCAATCCTTCTTGAAAAAGTGTGGGATATGGGCAGTTACCATCCCATTGTTGCTTGTTGTGCTGGCTCTCTTAGTGGCAACCGTAGTGATAGGTTAGTATACTGTAACAGCTGATTATGTAATGTGTTAGTGGTGAAATAAGCCAGTGGTTTGTAAGTAGTGGGGTTAAGTAGCTTGTCAAAAGTGAAGACAGACAAGTAAAGACTGCATCATACACTACAACATCAAATTAGCTTTAGGGACCATTCTTCCCCCCCCCCCCCCCCCCCCCCTCCCCCCCTAGTCTGGTGGGACAGACCCTTTACCTTCTTTTTTATGGGCGGGGGAAGGGAAAGGGTCTGGAGTCACTAGCATCAACGACTTGTTCCTGAGGAATTTAATTAAAAAGTGTCAAAATTGCGTCACATATTCCCCCACGCATTTTAATATTTCCCGGGAAAGCAGCTGTAACTTGCAGCTCGACCAGCATACCGGGTTGCGATCTGGCTTAGCTATGGAGTTCTGCTTAGGTTGTGGCTCTGATCTTCCATCAGAGTCTAGATATGTCCGTAGGCTAGTTGCATCTCCTTTGTGAGCAGCAAAGTTTGCTGCTGCAGTGATGGCAGCCTCAGAAAAGCTTCTCTCCTCCAGATTGCGCCGCAAGTAGCTGTAATCTTACATTACAAACCTCATCAGGTAAGAGTCTCTCATGCTTGAAGAAAAAAAAAAAAACCGTATAATGACGCATTATAATGACGTCCCATGACGAATGTACCAAGGAATGTGCTAAAACCGCCACCCCAAAATCGGGGTGGCTGGAACAAGTCGTTGATGCTAGTGACTCCAGACCCTTTCCCTTCCCCCGCCCATAAAAAAAAAAGGTAAAGGGTCTGGCCCGCCAGACTACCCCCCCCCCCCCTTCCCCACTACTTTTTTCTTTTTTCGCTACCCTAGAAAAGGATCTGGTGAACTGACATAGAGCGAGTTGTATAGGTTCTGGCTATGTAAACCCCAGGGGCGGTTCCAGCACAAATGACAGGGAGGGGCCCAAATATATTTAGGTCAAAGTTTATGAAATTTAATGAAATATGTACATAATTTGGACTTTTATTTATAAATGAAGAGCATAAATTAGCATGCATAAACAAAATTGTCTGTAGTTGTATCTTTGTACATTATAATTTTTATAAACTTGGTTCGGAGGGTCCCCCCCTCCCCCCCATCTTCTCCTAGACCGGTACATGTAAATTCTCCAGCAAGGCTAGTTGTGCAAATACTAATATAAAAAATAAAAGCAAAAAACTTCTTTGTAATTTAAGAGCAGTTTTGCGGCCATAAGTAAAGCTATAATAGTTATGCCATGGAAGTGTAGTTTTGTTTTACTAGACCCTTTACCCAAATTATTGTATTTGTCAGTAAGTCTGATATATCTGGTTAATGTATCAAGTTGGTTTGCTCTAAATGCATCTCATGTATGTATCACATGCCTCGTATCTAAATGATCAGCCACCCACACCTCTCTAACCTAGTCTGGTATAGCCTGTGGGAGAAGGAAAGGGTTCGGTGGAAGTTTCTAAACAAATTTGTATCGTACACTATCAATAATAAGTGGCAAATTTAAACCGAACATAATATGTTTCGACACATTACAAGCACACCCTTTTGTTCCCCCCCCCCCCCCCCCCCCAAGCTAATGGGAAGGTAAAGGGTCAACTGCACCAGACTACCTCTAACTATAGGGGTCTAGCTTGAGTGAAGTTCGCAAGTGTGTGTAGAATTGTAGCATCTGCACAGGAATGGTGTTGTGTATTTGGGTATTACACAGGGTATATTATAGTATAGGCATATACTGAAGTATGTATGTAGTATGTATGTTTGTATTTGCCGAGTTAGAGCTAGAGAATACACACAACATCTTCATATTTACCACCTGCTTTCATAATTTTTATAGAATTATTTTGATTTGCTTAGATTCTCACCTATGTTATTTGAATCTGTCTTAAGTTTCTCATTCCTACCTTTATGCCAATAATAAACTGAAGTGAAAACAAACAAACAAGTAAACAAATTCCGGGAATCAGGTCTTTTCAGAGTTGGGTTGGGTAGCTGCCATATATTATCCATACATATTTGTAATATTATCACTATGCCTACGGTTAGTTGTTGTTCATGGTTCAATCTAGTGAATGAAATGTTTTCCCAAAATTTGCGCAAAATTCTCAGCCCCTCCCCCTAATATGTACAGTATTAGATGGTGTGTGTAATGCAATAGGTTGAACTAAATGACAATATTTAGCTTATTATAATTTCATGCTAAATATTCTCAATGATTATAGATTATATATATATATATATATATATACACACACACACACGCATATATATTGCCTTGTAACTTGTATTGTTTTTCCTAATTCCCTCCCTCTTCACTCCATCTCCGTATCCTCACAGCCGCTATTGGGATCGGCCGTGCTACTGAGTCCAATGTCTGTCTGCAGTCCAACAGCACAGAGAACTGCATGCCCCAGCAAAGTGCTGTGTCTCCTATCGTGGATGGCGTCCGCTCTCCTCAGCACAGGATTGCTGATGATGCTAATGTCAATGAATACCTGTACTGGATGGCTGGGGCCACGGCCTGTGGAGTCCTGTTTGCCTTTGTGGCTACCTTTGGACTGTCATGTCTGGAGTATGGCATTTTTTTGGTCAGAGATGACAGGTGTGTACATGGAGAGAGAGAGAGAGAGAGAGTGTGTGTGTGTGTGTGTGTGTGTGCCAGAGGAGTAGGAGGGGGGCACATTTGTACATCTAGTCCTTTAATGTAGCAGAGATGGCAGTCTGTGCTCATCCTCTCTGAGAAAGATGGTATTTAGAGAGAGGGTAAGGTTTTATTTGGGATGTATGGCTTCCAGTGTTGCGGATATTGAGCTGTGTGAATGAGTTTTATTCAGTGAACAATTGGTTAGCAATTGTTCTATTGTTGGTAGTGAGTAGTGAAGAATAGGTGGAGTGTACTAATAACATTTATATGAGTATGAGAATATGCAGTGATGGTAAATGAGCTAGCTCATCAAACATGGTTTCAATACACAAAAACGTACATTTACAGTAGGACGCAAAATATATTTCCGATTCTGTTCCACAGTACAGCCGTAAAACGGTAGTCTTTTTACCGTAGTTTTAACTGTTGTGTTATTTTGACTAAATGGGCGACACTATTTACTAAAATGGTATATTAAAAAAATCAGTTAAGTATTTCTGTCAATTCGCTAATATTTTCTAGCTAGAAACTCTTTCATAGCTATATCAGCAAGCTAAGGCCGTTAAACGCTACGGGGATAGTGCAAAAATAGCTCGTACAAAACTTTAACTTGCTTCAATAAAGCTACAGACCGGTACGCACTTTGTAGGTCTTTTGTTAGCTACTGATGGACCTCCAGTAGTAAATAATCTAAGCCCAAGAAGGCCCTAACATCGAGAAAACATCGATACTGTGCTGTAGTCGAGCTAACAATTCTCCGCGAGACAACTTCAAATATGATGGCTTCAAATTTTTTTTGCCTGAAAAGCTCTGCCTCAGGAGCATGTAAACAAAAATCAGAACGTTTTATTGAGTGAAGGATTTTTTAAATATTTCTTTGAGCGAGGATGCGGTGAACAAGAAAGATTAAAAGGTAACACGGTTGAATGGAACGGCCGGTTCTTACTAGTGGCATACCTTTTTTCATCCGTTTTTTTATTGTGCAATGGCCGTTCTATGGAACAGAATTCGGAACTTATTTTGTCTCCTACTGTAGGTAGCAAATTTGATGATACTTTACCAGCTTTTCCTCTTAATTAAAAAAAATATATTTATTTGTTATTATTTACATGAAATCATGGGTTGGCAAAAAATAGTGATGGCAAAATAGATTTTGAGTTTTGTGAGAAAAGAGTGAATTTCACTGGAACAGTAATCTTAAACTACACTGTCAATTTTTACATCCATATTTAAAAAGATAGGGAGGAGTATACTGATTTATGGCTCTCTCTCTCAACTTTTTTATATAGCGGCTACTATTTGTAGGGAGTATAATTATTCCAAGTAAAGTGGACAGGGAGGCTACTAATTGAGTGTGGCCGCTAAAAATGAGTGACATATGAGCATACGATCGAGCATGTTACAGTAGGCGCCAAAAACAAGTTCCGAATTCCGTCCCGTAGAACGCCCGTGGAACGGTAGTCTTTTTACCGTAGTTTTTATCGTTGCATTCCGTACCGTTTTGATTAAACGGCCGACACCGTTTACTAAAACGGTGAAGCATTTCCGTCGATTCACCGATATTTTCTGGCTAGAAACTCTTCTTATAGCTATATCAGCAAGCTAAGGCCTTATATCGACCATTAAACGCTACGGGGATAGTGAAAAAAAGCTCGTACAAAATTTTCACTTGCTTCAATAAAGTTGCAGACCGAAATTCCGATGGGCACAGAGCTATAACGAGGTCCGCACTTCGTAGATCTTCTGTTAGCTACCGATGGACCTCCAGTAGTAAAAAATCTAAGCCGGAGAAGGCCCTAACTTCGAGAAAACGTCGATACTGTGCGGTGGTCGAACTAACAATTCTCCGCGAGACAACTTCGAATAGGACGGCTTCAAAAAATTTTAACCCGAAAAGCTCCGCCTCTGGAGCCTATAAACAAAAAATCGGAACGTTTTATTGGATAAACGATTTTTTATATTTCTTTGAGCGAGACATACGGTGAACGAGAAAGATTAAAACGGTAACGCGGTCGAACGGAACGGCCGTTTTTAACAAACGGCGTACCATTTCCCCCCCGTTTTTTTAATCGTACAACGGCCGTTCTACGGAACGGAATTCGGAATTTTTCTGTGTCTCCTACTGTATGTGCATGAGGACTACCCTATTGATCCAGTCAGTCTTTCATAAATGAATCCATAAACCAATTGCACTTGACCATTAATTTCATAATTAACTGAACCACTAGGGTCTAGACACTAGTTCTTATTGGGAGAAATTTATTCATTTAGCTCCGGGTAAGGTTCGCTAACTGTTATATGACTTCATGCTTTTCTATGCAAGTTGCCCACGTCATTATGAGTGGAACTGCCATGAAAAGAACATCAAAGGAACTGCAATTGAATTCATGAGGTAGTGGCTATACTTACTTACGTACAACCTCATGAATATAATTATTAGATTTATGCAGGCCATAAATAGAATTGCAACCTTGCAATGTTTTTTTGTGATGATACAGTATAATAATATACTAGCAAGGCCTGCCACACTGTGGCGCTTGATTATGGCATTTTAATCCATGGTTTCCCTCTCCTGCTCTCTTTCATCTTTAGCTATAGCACTAAAGTAGGTTTGTTTTCTCAGTGTATTTTCTTTCACTTCTTCATTGAAGTAATTACATCAGTTAGCCTTTCTCACCTGCTTTCTATGTTTCTTGATCCTTGCGTTCTCCTGCTTGTTCTTTCTTCTTTCAACTATAGAGCATGTAAGACTTAACACTTTTACCACTCAGGTAATGAAAATGCTTTACTGATCAGCCCAGCTCATGGATTATTCATCAGTCACTGTTGTCGTCGTTACTGACACAATACAGATAAAGCATATCCCAGTGATTTTGAAAAGAAAATTTTATTTACTTTAGTCCTTTCCAGTTTAGTATTTTTTCCCTCACTATCATTTTTAACAACAGAAAACCTATAGTTGGTTAGTTCCATTTTAGCTTAAGAAAAAATGGCCGTTTTTAAATCAACACGCTCAGGTTTTCCTGACATATCTATCAGTTGTTGTAGTTTTTATTTATTTATTTATTTATTTTGGTTTAGCAATAACCAGACTAAAACTTTTGGTGTATATACATGTAGTATCTAAATGTGTGTATTTCTATTCCTCAACAGTTTTTGCCTTCAGATAATTACCGCCAGCTCTCCTACTCGTTTGTTTCCGCAATGCTCGGCATGTTTAAGGTTTATGCTAATCTGATGATTTAGCGTACGTGCTGGTAGGAGAGTACGTTTCTGAACCATCCGCACACAATTAGGCATTTCACACTTAGCACATAACACAGTCCACTTACCTTAATTTACGTTCAGATAATAATACTGACCGTTTCCCCATTTAGGCTATAACAATGACATGCAAGATTATGACTGTATTGATGGGTTAGTGTTTGAAATTTGTGACTGAGATAATATCCACCTCTTTAGATAGCAGCGGTATAATTATTCCTAGATTAGAGCTTGGGGTGTAATGTGGTGTGACTAGTGGGAGTATAATTATCCCTAGATTAGAGCTTGGGTGTAATATGGTGTGACTAGTGGGAGTATAATTATCCCTAGATTAGAGCTTGGGTGTAATGTGGTGTGACTAGTGGGAGTATAATTATCCCTAGATTAGAGCTTGGGGTGTAATGTGGTGTGACTAGTGGGAGTATAATTATCCCTAGATTAGAGCTTGGGTGTAATGTGGTGTGACTAGTGGGAGTATAATTATCCCTAGATTAGAGCTTGGGTGTAATGTGGTGTGACTAGTGGGAGTATAATTATCCCTAGATTAGAGTTTGGGTGTAATATGGTGTGACTAGTGGGAGTATAATTATCCCTAGATTAGAGTTTGGGTGTAATGTGGTGTGACTAGTGGGAGTATGGCTTATCTAATCCAAGCAGGTGTGGTTAGTTTTTGTTAAGATGAGACAAGTTGTAGTTGAGCTACAATTAGTGGAGATGTGGTCAATTGCTTCAACATGTTAACTCTGTTTTACTTCTTTTGCATTCTAGTAGAATTGATTTGCTGCCTTTGCCTCTCTTTACCTACTTTTTTTTTATCTCATACACTCACAGTGAACAGACTGATGGTGAAGGCCCTGGCATGGAACTGCAGCCCAGAGGTTCTTCAGCTCAAGAAACTCACGGATCTTCTCTATCACCCCAGCCTCCACAAGTATGTGTAACTCGTACAATGTTGACTTTATTTAGTTTGGTTGGGTAAAGTATCGTTGCCTTTGAAAGTATCGTTGCCTTTGAAAGTATCGTTGCCTTTGAAAGTATCGTTGCCTTTGAAAGTCTCGTTGCCTTTGAAAGTCTCGTTGCCTTTGAAAGTCTCGTTGCCTTTGAAAGTCTCGTTGCCTTTGAAAGTCTCGTTGCCTTTGAAAGTCTCGTTGCCTTTGAAAGTCTCGTTGCCTTTGAAAGTCTCGTTGCCTTTGAAAGTATCGTTGCCCTTGAAAGTCTCACAGAAGTGTAAACCCAAGCTGACAGATATTTAAGTACTGTATTTGACTGATACTATTGTTTTAATTGCTTTTATTCCTTCCATTCTCTGTTCTTTTCTGCTTATTTCATATTTCCCTCTTCTACTAAAGTGGGCGTGTGCACTAACTCTTAATTTACTGCACTGTACACTGTGTGTAAATATGTTTCCAGGTAACATTGAATAGCATTGAGAATGAAACTAAGCATGACATTGTTGCCAAGCATGATGTGAAGCTGAGAAGCTTAGTCAGCAAGGAAGGTATTGGAGCTCTGTTCATGCTCTTCTTTGGCCTTACATTCTTCATCCTGAGTATCATGGCAAGTACGTTGGACCACTCTAATTATCCAACTCCTGAATATTAATTTACAGTGTGGGATTGTAGTTTGTCAGATAATTACTTGGCTACACTGCTACAATAGGATTTAGTGTCACTTGCCAACATGATGTATATTTTTGTTGTTGTTGTTTTTAAATTAGTGCTGTGGGCCATAGCCATTGGATACAATCACACAAGAGCTGCTGAACGGGAAGTGTATCCGTTTGTATTGGTGGAGCTTCTAGTGTGCATTATCTTTCCCATTTTTCTCTTTATATCCGTCATCCTTGTTGCCATTGTGCTCAATTTTATCACGCTTGGTGCCCTCGACGGACGACAAATCATTCCCAAGCTCCTTCGCAATGTCCAGTTTGAGAAGAAAACGGACTCTGACTTCTGGATCATTAGTAACAGCTTCTACTTCACACTTGAGAGAAGAAAATCTGACGATTCCAATGACTCCAAGGAGAGAGCCAAACAGATAGGGTGTGGAGTCTGCTACTCTTGCTTCCCCAATTTTGCCACGTGGATTCTTGCTGCTCTGGCTGGACTGTGCATCATTTTGGCTATGTCTTACTTTGCCGATCGTACTATCGATACACAGGTGACGGTAACGAACTGCTCCGATCCCAGAATCAACCGTGACTTCAGCTGCTTTAACAGCAGCACCCTTGCCTACGTCGATTGCGTCTTTGACACTCAAGTGGAGCTCATGCACTGTTTCCAGTTTTACCAGTTTGGTGTTGACGTCGACCTCGTATCTTCTCTGGCATCTGCATTCGCATTTTACTTAGTGGCGGTTCATTCTATTACGACTGTGTTTGGAGTGTTGCAAGTCCTGCTCCATCTGAAGAACAGCAAGATATGGGGAGGTGTGTTCGTGGCGTTCGGCTTCTTAGCTCTGATGGGAGTTATAGTGGTTGTCATCTTTTGGGCCACAGGCTACATCGAGGCCACTCGCCCGGAGCTTTCTCGTCTAAATATCGTCAACTTGGCCCAGCTGATAATGGTGTGCTTGTTTATCATTCTCATAGGCACTCTAATCATCACTTCCACTTGGGTAGAGAAGGTTCCTAAAAAAGGAAACTCAAGTTCTACTGAATCTGCTGATGCTGCTACAGTATCCAAGTCGCTTTCAGGGACAAGCAATGTTTGATGGATTTTTTTCCCTGTGATTTCTGACTAGCTTTATGTAACAATCTTTTGTTTGTTGGAACAACGACAAGTTTGGATACTTGCCTGTTAATTTGAACCATTGATTCTTTGTTTTTTTTTACATTGCACATGCTCTTTTCTAATTAAATACAATGACAACTTGTGAACCATTCATGAAGGCAATTTTTGTTGTTGTTTGTAGTTGATGTTGTTGTTGTTTTTGTTTAAATTGGGCAATAAGGATGCCAATAATGTTGTGTACAAATATCAGATACTGTAACCGAACCTTAGCTACCTGTACCCAATAATTTAGAGTTTTGTGATGACCTTGTGCATAGCAATCATATTTCACTATCATGTTTTAATACCTTCTTTAAAGTAGTAAATGTGTAAAATAAAGTAGTTGCTAAAATGTTTAATGAAATTTGAAAATTGAACCCATAAAAATGCAACAGTAATTAGAAAGAAGTCCCACAGATATTCATTTTAAGTTTACTTTCAAATTTACTGTCAGAATCATAAAGTGGAACTATTCCATTGAGAAGAATTGGTAAGGTAATGCATCCATCCACCATCACTGGTATAATTCTACCTTTGAACATGACGGGTTCTTTTGTAATGGCATGCTGCAGTTCATACAGACACCACGGAGAGCTACTGTAGTCTGATGATACCACCAGTACCACCCGACGAGCTTGCAGGATCAAACGCTGTCTCTCACCAGACACTGTGTAGCCTGGTATCATGTCTTCTTCGTGGAGAATCACTTGAGATCCCCAGGACTCTATGAGAGGTTTGAGGTAATCGTACACCCAGTCTGCCTTGTTCTCTGTGTAACTGATGTACACACAATTGTTTTGGTGCTCTGATGAGTCCATGCTACTAGGATCATCGTAATCTAACCCTCTGTGCCTTTCTTTTAAGGAGTGCTCCTTGCCATCAGAGATGCCATGGTTTTTGACTGTCCATGATTGCATGACATTAAGGCTTGTCATTTGAGGACCTTCATAACTGTACACCTGTATAATAAATGTAGTTGTAGTAACAGTAACAAGTAATAGTGATACATATTATAATGGATAGAAGTATTGATAGAATGGGATAGTGTTATCTGGGATGCTTCCTGGGGTCTATAAGAGCTGTCATAGCTTGAGGCGTTGCTAGTATCACCAAACATAATTATTTATAACATTACCATAGCTATAGCACATTTCTAGCAGTTACTATGTTTCACTGATGATGCGGCTAGCTGAATAGCAGCAAAAATGTTTGATTAAAAAATCATTTATGACTAGTGATTTAAACTTTAATAATCAAGGATGGGATAGTTTTAGTTGTACTAATGAAGAATACTTTATACTTCATATAAATATGTGTTGTTACTCTGCTCAACAGTCAGTTGTTGTTGATGTTCTCAGCCCCACTCTTCAGGTAACCACACACTCGCTGGTAAGTGCCCATTTTTTATTAAGTGCCTATTTACCTACCGTTTGAAGTTTTAAGCGGGGGCGCAACCCACATCTATGGTATGCTCATTACACAGTGGCACATAATTACCATTGGTTTAGAAATTCCTGACTTTTCTTAGTTTCACAGTCAAGTCTCTAAGAGAGGACAATTTAGTTCTGCGTCAATTATCCTTTGTTCAGAGACTGTAATACTTTTATTCCTAAATCTCCAACTGCAAGCGCTGGCGGCCATCGCTAGCTAAAAGGACCTTTTACACAACAATACTAGCAGTAATATTCTAGCACTAAATGCCACTACTGCCTTGTAGCTGTGTGTCTGATTAATCAGAGCTGGTAGAAAAATATGACAGAGGTTTCTCCACCCACTTGACATACCTGTAGTGTCGAATGGGGAATGGGAGTGTCCTCAGAATCACTCGAATCAGAATCGCAGCTGATCAATGAAGCTAAATGAACCAAGTCATTTTTGCATAACATAACACAACCATCATTAAACCCGTTTTGTTACAATTATACCTTAATCAAACCATTAATCCATTAAATCAGGTCTCAGCACAATGAGTAATTATCAGCTTAAATGTGCTATCAGTAAATGTATTATCATATGATTAAGGAAAAGCCTGACAAGGAGTGAAGAGTGCACTGAGCATGTTGCAGTAATGATGCATGCTCAGTGCATTCTTCACTCCTTGGGCTAGCTCAGAACAATGACACCATGCTTAACAATAATTATAAGATGATGTGAATGTCTAGTGCAACCAAAGTGGTCAGATTGTAGCATCTGAACATGTGGGTGGGCCTGTGGTGCTCATGCATTCCATGGTGCTCCAGGAGTGATAAAAATTGCAATGGTAATTGAACATCTAGTGCAATGACCACACTGAGGATGAACAAAACATTCATTGTCAGAATATGTCTATTTGCTCATTTATAACCTACTATTTATCCAGTTAACGTTTAGGTTTAGACACTTACAAAAAGGGATATTATGCTAGCTAGAAGTACTCATCACTTCATACCACATCAGCAATTGTTAGCATGGTGTCATTGTTCTGATAGCTTTTTTCAGGATTAGATGACACATAAAAAAAAGTCAAAAACATTTTTTTATCCAAATGCAAGCCTTTATTTTACTAAGTCTGCACACACAACACCCACTTTCTTGCTTTCAATGATCAATCATGGTCAACCCATTAGAGATTATTTTAGAAAATGTACAAATTCAAAAGGTAAAACACTTTTTTCCACTTTCCACATTGAACTTACCTCTTCCAGGATCTTTTGTTCTTGATGATTCCGCCTTACTTCTTCGCAGGATTACATATACAGGAATCATAGCAGAAATGACAATGCCAATTACTATTATTCCACCAACAACAGATACAGAGACTTGAAACAAGGTCGTTTCCTCTATTTTAACAGAATGTTCAGTAGTAAGAACTGCAGGGTACACAAAGAGTCTGGCACTTCTCTCCCACTGGATCTGTCCCTTGGTCTCCAGTGCACATGATAGTATGGAGTTGTTATGGCGGGTTTCATTAACATTGTAGATATAAAACCTGTACAAGAAGGACCTGGAACCAGTGTTTTCCACATCATTTTCAATCGTAACATTCAAACTGTACAAATCTGTTGCGTCCGATCGCATGTAACTGTAATCATTTTCCCTGAAACAACTTGGATTGAATGGTTGGTTTCTGCCATCTGCAGTTGTGTAATTTATGATGTGTGTTCCAATACAGTTATCAAGACTATATTGAGAGTGATAGGAGCACACAAACATGGCTGTTTCCCCTTCAGAAGCCTGTACGTCCATGGGGAGGCTTGTGTTTACTCTAACTTGCTTTTTGTTACTACTGTCATCTGAAATTACAATGAAATAAGACACTCTCAATATTATGGATGGTAGATTATTGATGGCCATTGAACTTCAAAGTGTGATATCTCAAGTGGAATTAGGCATGTTAGACTTAACCAATATAAAGCATTTTAATTGTAAATACAAAAATTTGAAGTTTAGCAACATTTAACACGAAAATAACAATGCAATGGCATTTTTTAGAATGGAATCCTAACTCCCAAATATTAGTAAATTTGACGGAACATAATTGTTTACCAAAATAACCTCTGAAAACAGCTGAACTCTATATTCTCAACTGGCTTTCATAGCAACACTAATATTCTATTTTAGCATGTCATTGTAATCAATTGAATGTAACTGTAATTATATACAATAAACGGCAAACCATTGTAATTTGTAAAATTGTTTTCTCTCTAAATTCCACACAGTTTTGGCTTTTTCTGCCAGATTTATTATGTTTATCAGTATTGAAATCTAGCCACTTCTATAACTCGCTTCTGGATCTGCCACAATATCTATTTCACCCGAACATTAGTTCTGCATTTAACATGACATAACTCTACACTATCCATGCACAAATACACTCTAGCGATGGACTCACAAATTTCTAAAGTTACATAAATGGAGAATGAATCATTGTTCAGACCAATAGCTGTGACTATGGCAGCTACCAATAGACTCGAGGGTGAAGTTAAGGGCTCAGGTTTCTCTGTCACATACACCTAAACAACAACAACAACAACAACAAAAAATAAAAGCAACATAAAAACAAAACAACAAAGTACAATATGCAATACTAGCTAATTCTATTTTGTCTATTTCACATATCAAAACTATTCTAGGCAAAAATGTCAAATAGGTACAATAGTCATGCAGCAGCTGCTTTTGCAACTAGCTTGTATAGTTTGGCTGAGGTGCTCCCAGTAAATACAGCTGATGAATATCATTAAGTAGGTGTGCTCTTTATAAATGTTTTTGAAGTTGCAGAATGTCCTCAAGATTAAGAAAGAAAGTCAGACATAGTTACCTGGAATACACAGAGAAGGATATATATCTACCACCTTTAAAGAAAGCAGAATCAAATCATGGAGTGAAGCAAATATTTTGATTAGTTATTTTATGTGTAAATTGATTTTATTTTGTAAAACATGAATACAAACTTTAGTGACCAATAATGTGTGTAATAATGATTTGATGCAAACTACTTTAGTTACAAGTGCGACGATTGTGACCAACTCTTTACATTTACTACAAGTCAATGCCCGTTTTTCTCTTTGATATTTGTCTGCAAGGTAAGGCATTCGAATTTCTATGCGACTTTTCAGTGACTGCTGAACTCCAATGGTCCCATTCGGTGTGTTAAGTATTTCATATTTTGAATTCATTTTATGTGCTAGCCTTTTCACTTGACCTGACTTGGGAAGGCTGGGAAGCATACATGTTTCGTGAAATGCTTCATCTGATATACAAAATTTATCCTTTATATAAAGACTGGAATGAAGTTCACCACCAACTGATTTTACAGAATTGTCTTTGTTGTGTGAAAACATTGCATTCTTAATTTGTAGCATTTCATGATTCCCTGTGTCAACATTTAGAATTTCGATTGAACACGGCTCGAATCCCTTGTCACTACAAAAACTTAAAGCAGCCTTAACTCCATTGGCTATATTTTTCTCTCTGTTATACTGCTGCTGTCTACTACATTCATTCCATGGTCGTAATGAAGATCCTTTGCTTTTCTCCAATCGTCCAGTTTTCAGTCGAGCAATAACTGTTGCCTGTTCCTTTGTACTTTTTTTCAGATTCTTCAATTCTCTCTCAAGTCTCCTTCTCTTGCTATTTTCTTCTTCCAACTGGCTTTCCAGTTTTCTTTTTCTGTTTATGAGCTGATGATTTACTTTCACCTCACTGACTTCAAATTTCCATGAAGTGCTCGGCCATTTCAACAGCTGTTGCTTACGCTTGGCTCCCCCATAGCTTGAATACAACTTTCCCATCCTCCATAACTTAGTTTTTACTGTTGCCCGAATGTCGCCAGTCACTTCAATAAGTATTGAATAATGATTAAATAGTTTCATAATAACACGTTCATAGTTCAACTGGATTTGAGTTAATTTGTTAGACTTGACAACAATAGCATCCTTGTCTTGTGATAAATCAAAAGACGGTAGCTACTCCAGTCTTGCCAGGATGAGAGATACTCCAAAGAAAATAGCTACAACAATAATTTAATCATCTTACTAATAATTATAATACTAAGCTTTTCTCAAACATTTGTAATTGAGTGTAGACAGTATAGAGACTGCTGTTGTTCTAGTTTACATTGGTACTCACCTAGCCTATTATATTGCCTTTTTTTAGGCTTAACTTTAACAATCATGCCACTTAGCTTTAACTTACTTGTTGATATTGTATGTCAGAGTCATTCCACACAGGTTTACAGCTTTCCCTTATATAGCTAGCGATTTTGCCAAAGTGCGGTGGTTAGCGGTCCAATTCAACTGATAACTATTATATCAATGTGCAGCTAAAAACCACCTCTATTTAATGCTTCCCGTAATGAAGGGATTTTCCCATTGCAGTAAAAGATTTTTTGCAAGTTGTTTGCTGAGTCGGCAACTTGTAATACAAATTCTATTAGGCTAAATTCGGAGAACTCGACTAAAACGATAAAATGCGGCGATGTAGTGGATTTGCTCCAAATGTGCTGGGTATCATAGGCAAGAATAGAAGGTAAAAAACAAGAATCTAACCGTATTGATTGATGTTTTGAGACCTAATAAGAAAGAATTGAAAAAAACCATATAAATTATCTATATTTGGTCTGACTTGCAATTGACAACAGTACATTTCTGTGGTTGGTGCAGCTACAAAAGGCTTGTAATTTTTTGTACAGCATATTTGACAGAAGTTTTGATATGATTGAATGATGTTTCTTACGTCAAAATTTCCAGTAGAATAGTCCACATTTCTTATCATCAGCCCCAGGTCTGTGTGAGAGTGTTCCTCTTTGGGTGTTATCCATTCCTGGTGGTCAAGTGTTAAATTTTTGAAGTTGTACACCATCAGACGATTATGGAGAGCATCATCAATTCTCCAGTCCCGAAGAAACGAGCAACAGTTGTGGGCATAATTAAATGCAGTGTCAATATTACAGAAGAAATCTGGCAGCCCAAACATGACATCTTGAAAAGAAGAAACATAAAGGCAAAGGTGAACTAATTATCCTTTAAGCAATACGGAAAAATAAAAAATAAAATAAAATATCATAGAAAGTTACATTCTTATGTTCAACACAAGCAATTTTTTTCCCAAACAAAAACCATAGAGCATGTTATTATAGCCTTATTATTTTTAACTAGATAGTAATTAAAAATGGTGTGGGTACATACCAACAATTTGTAATGTTTTGGTGAACTAAAACAACAACAACACAGTTATAGAAGTGCACTTCAATCGTCTTTGTATGGCCTCAATCTATATAAGTTAACCAAACAATTACTTGTGTTGGAGAATACATGGCAGATGAGCTAAGCCTCATACTTGGCTTTAAAATAAGAAAGCTAACCTTACCGTAGCTAAGATATGAATCCTTATGAACAGAAAATATTGGAACCCAAGATATCAAGAAAACTAACTAATTGCATATTGCAAACAATATGCTCCGCTTGCCCAATAATCAAACCTGGTTTAACTAAAATTAAGGCTAAAATTACAAGTCCTAAAACAAAATATAAAAATATATCCTAAGACTGACATTAAACCTCATATTCTAAAACCAACCTGTGGAGACAGAAACATTGAAGCGTTTTGATATTAGTGTTCCATTATTGGTTCCTCTGCATTCATACTCTCCTGAAGTAGAGGAATTTACTTTCACAGTCAATATACCCTGGGGGCTTATGGTTTGGTTGTCTTTCAAAAGTTTAAAATGGTGTACGTCTTTCACTTCACATTCAACAATCAAACTCATTCCGACATACACAAAGCACTCTTTTGCTTTGTATAGATCGCAATATGTGGCGGTGGATCCCCACAGCAAGCTTGGATATACGATGCACTTTCTAGTTGATCCCCTCGGGAACGTCTGGCGGCCCATGCTGCAGGTTTCTTCATCGACACAGTAAGTATTCCACACCAAAATCATGGAATATACAAGCAATAGACCAAATCGATCTCTGCGGACCATCGCGCTGGAGCAGATTTTGTGTTAGCATGTAAGCCCCCGCCCTCCAAGGCACACCCACGCACCGCCTGTGACTCGCAAAAGTGGGCGTTCCCAAGAACACGAGAATGCTCCCGGCCTGTCTTACGGATAGATTATTCACTGTTGGTGCTCTGGATAATTTTGACCATAACCCTGCAGTAAAGTCATTTTATGGAACTGGAATCAGCCTTTTTCAGTTTCTTATAGTGCAAACCCTGGTGAAATTAGACCTCAGTTATAAATATCACTTTCTGGAAGCAAGCAGCATTACCTTGCAGCTCCAATCACTTTCAAAAGATAGAAAGATTAAAAGTTGTGCTATAGAATGAGATCAGTTTGAGTTCAGTGATGGGGCCAGAGAGGAATTGTTTAGCTGTAAAAGCCTAAACATTAACATAGTAAGTAAATACCACCAAGTAATTTCACATCCAAGTGAATTTGGTCAAAAATTTCTGCTGCACGGTGTTGAGAACTGGTCTGGCTTAGCATACCAGAAGTTTTTTTAAGCGTGCCTGCAAAGAAGATTACAGTAGATATAATTGTGCCAGAGTTAATGTATGCTGCTCACCACTGTGTAGTTGCTAATGCAGCCATAAATATTCAATTATTATCAATCTATGTTTTAAACTTGAAATTTAACATGTTAACTAGCTATACAATAATTCTTGCATAATAATAATTGCTTCTAAAAACAGAATATTTAAAGCATAAATAGCAATAAATGCTCTGACGGCCATTTTTAATTAGTGGGCTTAATTTAAAATTTTGGGTGGGGCTCCTAGGCTAATAATATTTATGAAGTTGAAAGAAAATTTCATGCAAAATTTGATCCTTTTGTCCGCCAAAAAACGGTAATTTCACTAAGCCACCAGACTATGTTGACGTGTTAGTTAAATTAAGCCTAGATAAGCAATTTGCCATGCCTACAATATTTAGGTGTTTTGAATGATTAAAAATGTAATTATCAAGATGGATATAAGCAAAGGGACAGAAAACATGATACATCAGCTAATAATATAGCTAAATGAGTACTATTAATCATATCTTATCATAAGTTTAACCATTGCCTTTTATCCAATATATCATTCTTAACCTGTTGAAACAGACATTTTTCTATAGTTCAATGTATGTAGTAGAAGATAAAATTTTCATCTTCAAACTTGTTTGAGGCACTCACTGGAGTCATGGATGTTAAATTTGATTGTTAGCTACCATCTTTGCAGTTGGAAAAGCCTATGAAAGCAGAATTAGCATTACTTACATTAAAGGTATGTCAATATTATGTGCAAGTTTGGTTAACATATTTAAATTGTTCATAAAATAAGTGTAGCGGACATGGCTTTTACGACTCTGATTCCTATCCTAGACAGATGAACAGACAGACAGACAATGGACAGACAGACAGATTAGCAACATGATTTGTATTTGTTTGGGTCTTAAAAAATTAATTTGGGATATAGCTACTTAATATTTTGATATATTATATCACAGATCCATTTTAACATTGTTTTAGCAATACTTGTAATTTCATCAAACAAAGTAACTCTTAGTGATGATCTAGTTAAGCACTTCAGAGGTAAGCACCTCCTATGGATTTCTGGAGCCATACCTCAATATTTATTACCCAACTACCTGAATTCCTCAATAATAATAATATATACATAATTATATAAATATTAAATGCACACTATTATAATTTTATAATATAAATATGCAAAATAAAGTACAACTTCAGTACAAATACAGATAGACACTATGCTAAAATGAAAATTAGATGCTTTATTCCAGAAAATTTGACCATATCATGCAATAATAATAAAGTTTACTGCAGAATTTAACTTAGAAGGAATGGTTCTCTATTAGCCACACATAGCAATTAGGTGCTTCTTTAACCCCTACAATGACATTTTTTTTAAAATTGGCTCTGTTGTCCTTGAACCAAGTAAATTTGTGATGATTCAACAGAGATAGATCAATAACCATCTTTAGGTTCACTTACTGCAACATATTTCTCTGAATAAAAATAATCCGAATCCTATAAAACGAGTAAAACAATACAAGAATGAATGATATAAACACTGGGCCCTGGTAAGCAAAATTAAACAAACCGCATGTGGGGGAATTTCTTAGGAATTGTCCGTAACTCCCGCCAGGTAAAGGGTTGGATGCCAGGTGTCGTCCCAGATCCAGGTAACGCTGCCACCAGAGTGAGTCTATTCTGGTAGCTGTAATCTAAACTATCCTGTTCCAATTCAAGCTCACTTCTTCACCCTTAACTAGCCCTGAAGTCGCGAAGTTATGTGAGGTAATAAATAAAGCAATTAAAATATCTTACAGGTAAGAATAATACGAGCACCAAAGACTGACTGACTTGGGGGAGGCCGACCCTCAAAATTTATAGGTCTGCCACCCACCAGTGAAACATAAAAAGAAAATACATAACTGCCCATGCTCAGTCACAAACACATGTTCGACTAAAGAATATTCTAGAAGTCCTAAGTGGATAAGGGGTGTGAGTAAGTGCTAATGGAATCTTCAGTCACGCCTGTTGCTGTCTTCCCCTTCTGTACTGTGGGTATTCCCACACACACTTAACTATAAATTTGCTAATTTAAACACATATAGCTAATAGCAATGATTGTTATTAAAATATAATTATAATGTTCATACAAATTTTGCATGCTCAATTCATCATTGTTATCCGTGTGTACATGAAACCATAGCTAGGTTAAATAAGACTATGTTTTGAGTAGGTATAGCTAGTCCAATATTTAGTGCTATTTATTATGTACCAATTGATCAAACAAAATAAAAACTGCTCCATATCATTTAAATACAGCATTAATAACTTCCCAATACAGAACTTGTATATTTTCATACAATTATTAATCTTTAAATATGACACAACGGGACTGGGGAAGCGGCATAAAAAGATGGACTTTTGTCATAAGAGTCACAACTAAGTAAATAAACTGAAAGGAAAAGGCAGCATGTCTATTTTGATATGAAATCCATAGCTACTTGAAACAAACTCATGTTCAAATATTGTTGTTGTTTTTGCATAAAATACATAATGTTAATATTCTTCTCAACCATTTTATATCCAATAGATGTTTCTCTCTCTCTTTCACGTGCTCATTATTAGGTTCACTTAATAAGAAGATCAGCTAAACCAAAAACTAGGCTTCATTTTGATGTTGGCAACCCATAACCGCTTGCTCTATTGTAACTTATAATGTTCAACTGTACAAACTTTTACAGAACCAAAAAAATGATAATATGCTCTTGGCTCTTGGTGCTATAAAGTTATACTGCGTCCCATTCACAACTTATTATTTTTCTAGCAAATGGTTATAAATTCACCAAAATGATTGATACATATATTAATTCAAACATCACTCATATCATGATCTCCATCATTAAGATATAATAAACTTACCTGTACAACCTTGACTCTTTCCTCAACTAAAGTTATTTTAACTTTAAGAGTCATGAATAGACAAATCGAATTGTAATAACTTGTCTAATAAATACTTATTTCTCATTTGTAATTAACTCTACATTAATTCAAAGATCAAATAGTTACTACAACAACTAGCTCAATAGCCATATTTAGTATACAACGGAGCTGACTACAAAAACAACAAGTGACTTTTATTAATGATACAAACAGGAAGTAGACACACACAAAACCACAATGGAAGTTAAGCACACAAAATGATCACAGTCTTGAGGTTATGACAAAATAATATTGTGAATTTGGACATTTTTAAGTACCATACAGTTATAATAATAATAATAATAATAATAATAATAATAATACTATTATCACTATGATAGACATCTACATGCGGCAGCTGTGACTACAGTTCTGTCTTCAATAATTCATCACTTATTGAATGGAAATATCTCTCGTAACACAATTACAGATCCCATAGCTCCACCACACACATCATTCAACTTCAACCATAGCTAGATTATATAGATACAGCTAGCTGCTGTGGCCCACACAAGTAGCCCTGACTTAGCTAGCCTTCATCTGAGTATTCTATTGTTGTTGTTGTAGGTTGTTGTTTTTTAATCACTTGATTGTGGCTCACAGTTTTGCCACAAAAAGCTCAGCTCCAAGCATTTTGATTGTCCTCAACTTTTTAGGTATTGGTAGAGAGAATTTGTATACACTATAATTAGCACATAGGCATCTTTTGCTGCACCATTGAAAGCCATAGGAATTTCCGCATGAAAAATGGGGAAATTGTACTTAAGTATCTCAATTGATACCACATTAATTAATTCATGCCTGAAAGTTTCAAAGGCTCATGATCTACTGGGAAGTTGTGCCCGCAATGCACTAAATAAAGTGAAACTACGATGATGTTGCTAATATTGTTGTTGTTGTTTTTGCTTTTGTTAACTGAATTTTAAATTAAAGTTAATATTTGTGGTATTGACAAATTTGATGCATCTTGTTTCTTGCCTGAGGTGCTGATGTCATTAAAAATTAATGAAGTGATTGACTGAGGTGTAGCTACCTTAATAGCTAACATGATAAAAGACATCCACTTATTAGGATATCATGAGCAAGTAGCTAAAGTACAAAGACGGTCTCCATGTTGAAGTGGAGAAGCAGATGGGAACAGTTAATATCCAGTATATTCTCTTGTCCATCATGTGTGTCAATAAATATTTCCATAACTATAGAAAGCCATTCCATCCATTTTGTCCATAACCATCCAACATGATTGCACGCTGCATAGCTATGCTTGTACATGTAGACAAGGTGAAACAGCTGGTGATAAAAAAAAAAGAAGCAATTCAGGCAGCTACGCTTCAAAACAATCAATGAGTTCATGTGGCCCGTGAACATTACGGCTAGACTGACTAGACTGAGAGACTGGGGATTGTGGTTTAAATTTGGCTGAAGGTATTTATGATGTTTGATGTTGAATGTCAAGATAGATGAATCTGGTAGCCAAAGTAATAAACATTGGGTCATGGTGACAATTTCATCTTTCATTTTGATTCAAATGTTAGCTACATATTTAGTCCAGAATAGAGTTCACATAGAGCATATACCTGATCTTCAATTGTCAACCCCTAACACCGTCTCGCCTGCTCGCCAAATACTACTCAATAATCGAATCAAATAATTATAGAATTCTTAGTTCGTTTTTTCATCATGAGAAGGCTTCCACGAGGCATGTAGCTAAGAAACTAATCCTAAATGTGTTTATATTCAAGCAAACAAGAAATAAATAATAGTAACAATCCAGCCATCAATACACCAGAGATGAGAGCTACTGTTTTTATTATTTTTACAGTGTATTATTATTGTTGTTGTTGTTGTTTTTTTCATTATTATGAATTTGAAACAATAAGACATTCATTAGGATATAGCTACTACAGCGTACCTATGGCTAACACTAAGATTCAGTACATAATATCCCAGTTGTGTATTAGCTATTCATTAGATAGTTCAGTTTATATTCCATATAGGGACCAAATATATTTTTCCTCTGGTGCAGCATTTGAAGATGCGCAAATTACCCCCTTGGCTTTGTCTTGTATCAAATAAGCATGAATATCATCTTCAACTTTGATATACAATCCATTCAAACGGTTCACTGGAGAACTTCCATCCACATAAACTTTAGTATTTTCAGAGGTTCCTTTCTACAATAATGTGAATAATAAAATTATGTTTTCCATTCACAGCACAATTAAATAATTATTACATACTTTGTAGTATATATTCCATTCAGTTTTACTTCCTGGCATTTGGGAGTACTCCATAAAGGAAGGTGACATTGATACTGGCATAAATGTCAAATATTTCTCACTGGATTTGGTATAGAACCATTGAGCTACAAATAAAAGAGATATAAGTATTTTTTCCTAACAGAAATTTGCATTCATTAAATTTGTTATAGTAGGGATCAATATCTATAAATTAGAAATCAATAGCTGTAAAAACTAACAAACTTCAGGAAAAACTTTTTTTTTTAAATAAATAGCTATACAGATTCACCATGATCATATGCATGTGTGCATGTGGCTTACCAGAGGTAGTTTGTCTGGGATGATCCATAGCAGTAAAATTCATTGCATAAGAGATGGATGAGTCAAAGGATGTATAAACGTCACTACTGGTATCCCCAATATGCATCAAGCACATCAGATTAGGCTGCAAAAATATAATACTCTTTCATCAGCAGCTACGCAGAGCTATTATATGAGCTTGTTTGACTATTCCTATGATAGCACATATCTTATTGATATGATTAAAATATGGCCTAAATTTGTCCCACTTGTACTATTTACTCAGGGAACATGCCAATAATTATTACAGTATTTCATTGCCTTACTTGACCAGCAGACTCTGCTTTGAATTCTTGGCTTAATATATCTTTTTGCTCCATCTCAGAAATCTGAAAATATATGGCATAAAAAGCAGCCTAACTGTATAATACTTTCAAAGGAAAATTTAGCTATTTATAGCCAGTTGATTCCTATTCTATCCAACTCCAAATACTGTAGCTAGGAGGTTCCAGAATAGAGATAGGATAACAATTTGCTGTCCTTTTATAATCCGCTCGCGCGGGGGAGGGAAAGAGGGTCTGGTAGAAGCTTGTACACTAAAGGAATGCAATTATAACGTAACTGGGCGTTGCGGTAGTCAAATATCACACTCGCGAAAGTATTGCAGGGATTCCTAGGCCTCAAGATGGCTTTGAGGTACTGCTTTTGCTGTTGAAAATCTGTTACTATGCTTTTATTTTCCACATTCTTCAACTTATCATAGGGAGGAAGCAATGAGTAACACAGTGACTTGCTATAGCCTGTAGGTAAAAGAAATAAAGACATCCTGATTCTATAAAAATGCAAGAATTGCTTCTTCCTGTTTGCTACGAAGTATGTATCTATGTTCCAACGCAACCGCACGCACTAAAGCTTTATAATCCATCTCCACCATACCAAAAAGTATTGAAGAGACTATGGCGCAGTTTTTATACGCGTATTTAATTCTACGTTACGGAAAGCTACACCTCTACATAAGCAATACACGGAAAGTATGGTTCCCAGGAATATAGGGGAATGACACGAAACGATGTACAAGCTTCTACCCAGACCCTCCCTCTTTCCCTCCCCCGCGCGAGCGGATAACAAAAGGGAAAGGGGTCGGCCGCGCGAGACTTACAATTCCCAGGTAGGGTAAGCTATTCTTTTCTACGAGTAATTGGCGAGCGAGCGTAGCGAGCGAGACACTTACAGGGGTAACACAATCGAAAATCGGGGATGTTTGTTTATTTGGCGAGCGAGCGTAGCGAGCGAGACACTTACAGGGGTAACACAATCTAAAATCGGGGATGTTTGTTTATTTATTGGCGAGCGAGCGTAGCGAGCGAGACACTTACAGGGGTAACACAATCTAAAATCGGGGATGTTTATTTATTTATTTATTTATTGGCGAGCGAGCGTAGCGAGCGAGACACTTACAGGGGTAAAAATGAAAAAATCGGGGATGTTTATTTATTTGTATATATGTTTGGACGTACGTATGTCATTTTGTACTTTGACCCTAGGGTTTTTGTGTTAGTTAGGTGGTCGACCCCGTCCCAAATTGCACTAAACAGAATCCTCTGGTTTATCGATCAGTACCCGTATCACCCTAGAAATTGAATTGTTTACCGTTTTGAATTCTTTTGCGGGTGCAGTTAAAACTTGAAAACTTAAGGGACTTCCATTTCTATTCGAGTTTGTGGCAGTGGTAAGTCAATGCGCTCTTTGTCATGGTTATAAGCAGTGCGCAACAGTATTTACTTGAAAATACATTGTCCACTAGGCTACCGCTAAGGTAAGTCTGTGTAGGTGCATGTCCAGTTGTGTCAAAACTTTGTGTGTTACAACCACTATTTAGCTAAAGAATATCACAAAGAAAACGTTTAAATAACGTGTATTGTTTTGTTGTTGTTTTTTTCCCCTTCAATTCAAGCAGTTGCAGAGAGTTGTTACTATGGCACTGAAATCCCTTTACCCTGTATGCTAAGTTTAAAAACTTGACCTTATTTTCAGTAGCTTCAGTGTTAGAAGTCAATAAAAATAGTATAGTCTTTAGGCTCGCTCGCCATTTGTGCTCAAGCACACCACTAGTTTATATATATGTTTGGACGTACATGTATGTCATTTTGTACTTTGACCCTCCGTATTAATGTGTTCGCTCCGCGTTCGACCCCGTCCCAAACTTCACTAAACAGAATCCTCCGGTTTAGCGACCATTACCCGTATCACCTTAGAAATTGAATTGTTTACTGCTTTGAATTCTTTTGCGGGTGCAGTTAAAACGCAAAAACTTATGGGAGCTCCATTTCTATTCGAGTTAGTCGCTATTTGTCACAGTTATAAACCCTACTTAACAGCATTTACTTGTAAATTAATTGTCCACTAGACGAACCACGAAGGTAAGTCTTGCGTAGGTATGTTCAGTTGTGTGAAAGTATTGTGCGTTACAACTACTATTAAGAATGTCACAAAGAAAACTTTAAATAACGTGACTTGATTTTGTTGCTTCTTTTTCAATTCAAACAGTTGCGGGGAGCGGTTACTATGGCATTGAATCCCCTTTACCGCATAGTAATTTAAAAACTCGACTTTATTTTAGTAGCTTGAGTGTTACTTGTTAAAATCAATCATTTAATAATACTGTAGTTTAAGGCTCGCTCGCCATTTGTGCTCAAGCACACCACTAGTTTATTTGTATATATGTTTGGACGTACGTATGTCATTTTGTACTTTGACCCTCGCGTTTTTGTGTTAGTTAGGTGGTCGACCCCGTCCCAAATTGCACTAAACAGAATCCTCTGGTTTATCGATTAGTACCCGTATAACCCTAGAAATTGAATTGTTTACCGTTTTGAATTCTTTTGCGGGTGCAGTTCAAACTTGACAACTTAAGGGACTTCCATTTCTATTCGAGTTAGTGGCGGTGGTAAGTCAATGCGCTCTTTGTCATGGTTATAAGCCGTGCGCACAGTATTTACCTGAAATTACATTGTCCACTAGACTACTGCGAAGGTAAGTCTGTGTAGGTGCATGTCCAGCTGTGTCAAAGCATTGTGTGTTACAACCACTACTTAGCTAAAGAATATCACAAAGAAAACTTTTAAATAACGTGTATTGTTTTGTTATTGTTGTTTTTTCCTTCAATTCAAGCAGTTGCAGAGAGTTGTTACTATGGCACTGAAATCCCTTTACCCTGTGCTAAATTTAAAAACTGGACCTTTCAGTGTTAGAAGTCAATAAAAATAGTATAGTTTCTTTAGGCTCGCTCGCCATTTGTGCTCAAGCACACCACTAGTTTATTGGCGAGCGAGCGAAGCGAGCGAGACACTATCAGGGGTAACTCAATCGAGATTTCGCTATATTTGGCGAGCGAGCGTAGCGAGCGAGACACTTACAGGGGTAACACAATCGAAAATCGGGGATGTTTGTTTATTTATTTATATATATGGACGTACGTATGTCATCGCGTTTTTGTGTTAGTTATGTGGTCGACCCCGTTCCAAATTGCACTAAACAGAATCCTCTGGTTTATCGATCAGTACCCGTATCACCCGTTTGAATTCTTTTGCGGGTGCAGTTTTTCTATTAGAGTTAGTGGCGGTGGTAAGTCAATGCGCTCTTTGTCATGGTTATAAGCCGTGCGCAACAGTATTTACTTGAAAATACATTGTCCACTAGACTACTGCGAAGGTAAGTCTGTGTAGGTGCATGTCCAGTTGTGTCAAAGCATTGTGTGTTACAACCACTACTTAGCTAAAGAATATTACAAAGGAAACTTTTAAATAACGTGTATTGTTTTGTTGTTGTTTTTTTCCTTCAATTAAAGCAGTTGCAGAGAGTTGTTACTATGGCACTGAAATACCTTTACCCTGTATGCTAAATTAAAAAAATTGACCTTATTTTCAGTAGCTTCAGTGTTAGAAGTCAATAAAAATAGTATAGTCTTTAGGCTCGCTCGCCATTTGTGCTCAAGCACACCACTAGTTTATTTATTTATCTGTTTATGGGGTACGTGAGACCTCTGTTTTCGCCCGCGCTTTTAATTACGTAAGTTAGGTAAAGCGTTCACAGTTCCAGTATTTTTCAATTAACGAGCGCGGAGAATCCTGCTGCACTGCCTTACGCAACTCTGTTTCAACCAAAACGTTTATAGCTACTCTCTTCTTGAAATAATTGTGAAGTCTTTGTCAAGCTGTGCTTCTTTGCCACTGCTTTCTAAGTTTATTCAGGTAATTCTGTTATTGTTAACTCAGCTAAGAGCTTGTTGTCAACAGTGACTGGTAAATTCCAATAGTCAGAATGACTCAAATTTGGTACTACGGAAGTTACTACGGCTCAAGAAAATGAGGTAAGAAAGTAATTTTGTATTTGTGTGCTAAAATTGATTGTCTTTTGTTTATGTAGCTGAGAGCTTGTTGTCAAGAATTCGAGGTAATTCAGATGGTCAAAGTAACTTCAATTTGATATTACAGAAGTTATCAATACTCAAGAATGAGGTAAGTAGTAATTCCATATTTGTTGGCTAAAATTACAAATAATAACACTGTTTTATTTTTTATCGTAGCTGAGAGCTTTGTTCAAGAGTCACTGGTGATTGAGATTATCAGAATGGTTGATGTTTGATACTACAAAAGTTACCATTAATCAGGTAAGAGAGTGATTTTGTATTTGTTTGCTGAAATCTAATGTCATAACTGCTATTATAGTGTTTGCATGAAGTAAGCTAAAAAGAGTAACATTTTATGTTACCTAACTATCAGGCTCGCTCGCCATTTGTGCTCAAGCACACCACTAGTTTATTTATTTGTATATATGTATGGACGTATGTATGTCATTTTGTACTTTGACCCTCGCGTTTTTGTGTTAGTTATGTGGTCAACCCCGTCCCAAATTGCACTAAACAGAATCCTCTGGTTTATCGGTCAGTACCCGTATCACCCTAGAAATTGAATTGTTTACCGTTTTGAATTCTTTTGCGGGTGCAGTTCAAACTTGAAAACTTAAGGGACTTCCATTTCTATTCGAGTTAGTGGTGGTGGTAAGTCAAGGCGCTCTTTGTCATGGTTATAAGCCGTGCACCACAGTATTTACTTGAAAATACATTGTCCACTAACTACTGCGAAGGTAAGTTCTGTGTAGGTGCATGTCCAGTGTGTCAACAGCATTGTGTGTTACACCACTACTAGCTAAAAGAATATCACAAAGAAAACTTTTAAATAACGTGTATTGTTTTGTTTTTTTTGTTTTCCTTCCAAGCAGTTGCAGAGAGTTGTTACTATGGCACTGAAATCCCTTTACCTTGTATGCTAAATTTAAAACTGGACCTTATTTTCAGTAGCTTCAGTGTTAGAAGTCAAGATCATTCATATAAAAATAGTATAGTCTTTAGGCTCGCTCGCCATTTGTGCTCAAGCACATCACTAGTTTATTTATATATATGGACGTACGTATGTCATTTTGTACTTTGAACCTCCGTACTTTTGTGTTCTCTCGGCGTTCGACCCCGTCCCAAATTGCACTAAACAGAATCCTCTGGTTTATCGATCAGTACCCGTATCACCCTAGAAATTGAATTGTTTACCGTTTTGAATTATTTTGCGGGTGCAGTTCAAACTTGAAAACTTAAGGGACTTCCATTTCTATTCGAGTTAGTGGCGGTGGTAAGTCAATGCGCTCTTTGTCATGGTTATAAGCTGTGCGCAACAGTATTTACTTGAAAATACATTGTCCACTAGACTACTGCGAATGTAAGTCTGTGTAGGTGCATGTCCAGTTGTGTCAAAGCATTGTGTGTTACAACCACTACTTAGCTAAAGAATATCACAAAGAAAACTTTTAAATACCGTGTATTGTTTTGTTGTTGTTTTTTTCCTTCAATTCAAGCAGTTGCAGAGAGTTAGTTGTTACTATGGCACTGAAATCCCTTTACCCAGTATGCTAAATAAACAAACTGGACCTTATTTTCAGTAGCTTTAGTGTTAGAAGTCAAAATCATTCATATAAAAATATTATAGTCTTTAGGCTCGCTCGCCATTTGTGCTCAAGCACATCACTAGTATATATGTTTGGACGTATGTATGTCATTTTGTACTTTGACCCTCCGTATTTTTGTGTTCGCTCGGCGTTCGACCCCGTCCCAAACTTCACTAAACAGAATCCTCTGGTTTAGCGACCATTACCCGCATCACCTTAGAAATTGAATTGTTTACAGCTTTGAATTCTTTTGCGGGTGCAGTTAAAACGCAAAAACTTATGGGAGCTCCATTTCTATTCGAGTTAGTGACGGTGGTAAGTTAGTACGCTATTTGTCACAGTTATAAGCCCTACTCAACAGCATTTACTTGAAAATTCATTGTCCACTAGACGAACCACGAAGGTAAGTCTTGCGTAGGTATGTTCAGTTGTGTGAAAATATTGTGCGTTACAACTACTATTAAGAATATCACAAAGAACATTTTAAATAACGTGACTCGATTTTGTTGCTTCTTTTTCAATTCAAACAGTTGCGGGGAGCGGTTACTATGGCATTGAAACCCCTTTACCGCATATACTTAAACTAGTGATGTGCTTGAGCACAAATGGCGAGCGAGCCTAAAGACTATACTCTTTTTATATGAATGATTTTGACTTCTAACACTGAAGCTACTGAAAATAAGGTCCAGTTTTTTAATTTAGCATACAGGGTAAAGCTTTGTATTTCAGTGCCATAGTAGCAACTCTCTGCAACTGCTTGAATTGAAGGAAAAAAACAACAACAAAACAATACACTTTATTTAAAAGTTTTCTTTGTGATATTCTTTAGCTAAGTAGTGGTTGTAACACAATGCCTTGACACAACTGGAGATGCACCTACACAGACTTACCTTCGCAGTAGTCTAGTGGACAATGTATTTTCAAGTGAATACTGTTGCGCACGGCTTATAACCATGACAAAGAGGCATTGACTTACCACCGCCACTAACTCGAATGGAAATGGAAGTCCTTTAAGTTTTCAAGTTTTAACTGCACCCGCAAAAGAATACAAAACAGTAAACAATTCAATTTCTAGGGTGATACGGGTACTGATCGATAAACCAGAGGATTCTGTTTAGTGCAATTTGGGATGGGGTCGAACGCATAACTAACACAAAAACGCAAGGGTCAAAGTACAAAATGACATACGTACGTCCAAACATATATACAAATAAACATCCCCGATTTTCAATTGTGTTACCCCTGTAAGTGTCTCGCTCGCTACGCTCGCTCGCCAATAAAAAACTCAACTTTATTTTAGTAGCTTGAGTGTTAGTTGTTAAAATCAATCATTTAACAATAGTGTGGTTTAAGGCTCGCTCGCCATTTGTGCTCAAGCACACCACTAGTAGCTACTGCCACGAGTCAAAATCAAAATGCGATTATTTGGGCCGCAACGTTGAACTTGGAGAGCGGACTTAAGCCTTTATAGCTGAGGCATTTAACTATATCACGTGAATATCAAATGCGCCTTAACTATTACCTTCTGTTTTTTTTTTAACTAGCTACCGGAAGAATTCAAAAAATAAAAAATAAATTTTGTGAGCATCACTTACATTTGTTTATGCTAAAAACAATTTACCCTCAGGTCAAATGTACGGATTGTATCAACTTTCTAGCAGGTAATTTTTGTTTCACCCATGATGGCTAGCTGAATAGCAGCCAAAACGTTTGATTAATGAAACATTAGTAACTAGTGGTTTGAACTTTAATAATGAAGTATGTGTGTACCAAGTCTAACAAGTGTTATCCAGGGAGTAGGTACTACCCATTCACAAAGAAAGCTTCTTACTAGTAAAAAAACAAACAATCTTTAGTATACCTATGAGTTCATGAGATCTCTTGTCATTACAGGTATCTGTTTATCTCATGGCAGTCTTTCAGACCATTTTCCTTAGCGATGTAAATTTTATTAAGAATACCAGAAACTCTTTAAAAACATGAGATCCAGAAACTCCATGCTCATGAATGGTTTGCTGGTTAACCTCAATACTCTTAGGGTTTCTTTCCTCTTTAGCATACCTATGAGTTCATGAGATCTCTTGTCATTACAGGTATTTGTTTATCTCATGGCAGTCTTTCAGACATTTTCCTTAGCGATATTAAGAATACCAGAAACTCTTTAAAAACATGAGATCCAGAAACTCCATGCTCATGAATGGTTTGCTGGTTAACCTCAATACTCTTAGGGTTTCTTTCCTCTTTAGCATACCTATGAGTTCATGAGATCTCTTGTCATTACAGGTATTTGTTTATCTCATGGCAGTCTTTCAGACATTTTCCTTAGCGATATTAAGAATACCAGAAACTCTTTAAAAACATGAGATCCAGAAACTCCATGCTTTGTTTTATAAAGAATCATCAATAGTAGTAGACATTGTCCTTTTTGCAATTCTGTCTGTGTGTGCTGCTGCTTTGCCAGTTTAGTACAATTTTCAGTACAATCTCATTTTCATCATTTTGTATTATAGCTAATTAGCTTGTAAATACAATCTTGGCAACAGTGACAATCAAAGAATGAATGAGTTCTTTATAGACAAAAAAATTGAGCATGTGAATAATACATAGAAAGAGGGTGGGGTTCGATACAGGAAGTCAATCTTTTAAAATCACCCCTACCCGTAATTCTTTGGCACAACTTAAAATGAATTCTTACATGAACACCCGCCAACTACAAATCACAATGCCCATGGAGCCCACCCATGTCGAATTATCTCCCTTGCAATTTCAAGCAATTCAGTTTCATGGGTCCATACACATCACTATCGACCAACTGTAATTATCTCATAAACTGAATACCTATCCACTGGTTTGAAAGATTGATGGCTCATTTTCCCTTCTATACTTCTTGGACATAATGGCAACGGTGCATTCTTTGGAATTTTGAGATCAGCATTCAGATTCTTCAGAGCAATCTGTCTTAGTTGGCTGTCACCCAAATGTCCCACTGTGTCATAGCTATATCTGAACTCAACTTATTCTCATATGCTGGAAGCATTCTTCTCCAATGTGTGTATTTAACTACCTAGCTTACTAGATGCAATCTGTGAGCACTTACAAATGATTCAGAAAAAGTCGAATCAGTAGCTATATATGCTAACTTACAAAATATTCATGCAATTTTCAAACTCTGTTTCAACATTAATTGATTGACACTCACATAGCTATCAATTCTTCAATTCTGCATAAACACTTTGACATCTTTTCACAAAAAGCATCAATTGCTATTATCTTTTAAAAAAATTATGCTACTATATACTTGGTCACAATACCATACAGTGTGTCATATTCCTATAAACTTCCAAATATGGACACTATTATCATTAGATGTTCCAATAATGTTGCCGTCCTTAGAGTATATCAAATACACCTTCACACTGTTAATGCTAGTGTACACACCAAGAAGATCTGTCTCAGGTACCTCGTCTAGTTGCAAAGCGACCATTGACTGTCTATTGACAAGATCCTGAAAATGGTTACAACAACAATAGTAACAACATTGCAAAAAAAGTTTCTTAATCATGAGTCAATAATGAGTTTAACCACAAAGATTACGAAATATACTACATTAACCAGGGGCGGATCTAGAATTTTTAAAAGGGGGTTTCTTTTTTTTCTCTCTGATCACTTAAGCCACACCCCCTCGACTATTTTCATGAAGTTGTATGTATTTTATTTTATTATTCGATTTTTGAAAAAGTCATGAAGAAATGACTGTTACTACTGATACGTTCCCTATGAGATGATACAGTGATGAGATGTATTAAAAACTACATTGATGCTTTAGCTACAATATTATATGAGTGACTACAATGATCAGTATGAAATGAATTATACACAATAAAAAAAGGATCAGATTTATATTACTTAGCTAAACATCAAAAGAAATGAAGTTAACAGAGTGTTGACAATATTATAATGATACTATCTAAAGTAATGGTGTAATAGTTACCATTATTTTAAGCACTATCGAGTTGGAGCACCTTAATTATGGTTTGCAATCTTATTTTAAAATTAATTTTTTTTTTGGTTGTGTTAATAATACTGTTAAAGAGTTATGGGTGAACACATGAAAGTAGACCAGTGGAAATAATTGTAACACTAAACGTTTGAAAAAATGAAGTCCTTTGCTTTGAGACATGGCTGTTCATCAGCCACAGATACTTCCACTCCACAGAAATACTTTTCCCAGTCAAACCAAGCTAATTTCTCACAACTGACGATATCTTCGGATAGAAAGAAGTCTCGTTAACCATCCGTTCTCCGCATGTAAATGAGCAGCGGCTGGTTAACTAGACTAGATAGAAACCATAAAAGAGCACTACCAGGTTCAACTGTAGGTAGACAATGCCCATTTTTGTTTAATCTTGATTTAAAATGCTGAAAAAATATTAGACTTGAATTGCCGTTAGTCTGTTGAGTGCAGTTGTTCAAGTTTGGGAATTAAGAAGAAATGACAATTTAGGTAAGTTCCTAGCTAAAAGGGAGTTTCACCTGAAACCAGACAAAAAACCCTAGATCCGCCACTGCCTTAACGTAATAAATATTTGAGTTAGACATGCTAGATAAACTGGGTAGCACATGTTCTTCTTTCATAGGACAACTTATAGACCAGCTGTTTTTAGCATAAAATAAGTCAAATTAAGATAGTGACAGGATGCATGTATATGGTCAAACTTATGCATAATGCATAATGAGTATTGTTAGTTCAATTGTTTGATATATGAAATAGCAAGGTAAATGATTTTATTCTCTTCCATTTAATTATTCAACTACGATTGCCATTAAACAATGTTTTTTTCTCCTAACTTGATATAATGTTCATGATACATGTAAGAAGAAGTGGCTTTATTAACCAATTATGTTAGTGAGCCTTCTAACAATAATCTCACTGATTACAAGCAAAGCAAAATTAAATGATAATAAAATACTACTGTATGCACTTACACAAAACCCCACACTCCAGGTAGTGTCATCTTCTCTGTGTAGCATCAAGGAAGAGTTTGGACAAATGTATGGCTGAACAAAGTACTTTCCATCTATTGCTTGAAGCACCCACCAAGCTGTAATAGAGGACTTGCATGATGACATTTATGTATATCTGCCCATGCCCACTGTCCTACCTATAACACAATTTCACTTCTTCACCAGAGTCGCTACAACTCTTGGCATTGGTTGGTTCTGAGAAAAACCAGCAACAACACCACCTGTCAATGAGTTCATGAGAACAACTAGCAGTAAGATTGGAGCACTGCAAATTTTTGCTAGCGATGGGATAAACCAACAAATTTTCTATGGTACCATGAGTGGGCATGGTCCTAGATTTACATGATGTTATCATGCAAGCCCTTTATTACATATTGTTTTTCAAAACAGGATTTTTCTATATCATGTACATCAATTAAATACTACCTTCCTAAGTATTCATATTTGCATCCTAACTTAGTGGCTAATGAAATTGAAATTTCAGTGGTAAAACTTACAAGAGAGGTTAGATTCTGGAGTGTTGAACGGAAGATGAAATGCATTGCTGAATTTCATTCTTGTAGTGGTTGTGTCAAGGAAAACATGATACGGTTTCTGGTGCGTTTGAACTACCATTGATACAACTTTGCTCTAGAAATTGAAAAATGATAGAAAAAATATGACATTGAAACCATTGAGGGTTTTACCAATTTCCTGACCAGAACCCCTACACTAAACCTTGAGCCCCTAGCCTACCAGCAAACATTCTGCCAAGACAACTATTCATTAACAAATCCTTTTCACCCCAAAATGAATTTTTTTAAAATTGTTGTTATACAGGTCAACAATTACCTTGTATAAGGCTGGTGTTCGGGCCAGCCCTCATTAAAGTGGTTGCCAAGGCAACTCCTCAAGAATTTGAATATGAACTAGAGCTGGACTCATTATTGTATGTATGTGTGTGACTCCTTATGTTTTTGTTTGACCCTCTTTTACACTCTATACACCCCACTGTTTGTGTCTCACACTATATTGATTCAGTCACACCTCCCATTCAATAACTAATCATCACCTCTTATTCAACTTCCCCCCTTAGTATCATTTTTTCCCCTTATATATATCTCTCTTTACCTTTGTTTTGGCAGTCTTGCAAGAAGTTTGAAAAACTAAAAGTGTTCCGTCTCTTTAGACTAATTCTAGCTACTCCTTTTGTAGTGGGGTCAAGCGTGAGGGCCTTACAACCCCTCTCCATAACGTTTGCCACCCCAGCTAGAGCTATGGTGTCGCTTGAACAAAACTTCATTATGTGCCTCTGATACCCCAATTTTTTATAGAGTGGTTACATTTCCACAAAGTGTGATTTTCCTTCTGCTTAATAGTTACAACACATTCTTACTCCCTAACTTTGAACAAGAGCATTACACTTACAGTATACAAAGACATGCATAAACAAAATTGAGATAAAAGTATGGATATCTGAAAGAATTTCTAAGGGTTTTTATTGCATGTAGTTTTCCAAATTTTCCTGATATTATTAACGCACCGTCCAGGTTTATTTATGGTTTTTTCTTCAATCATCAATAAAGTTACACCAGTGTTGGTTGAAACTTGATCTTAGCAACAATCTTTTAATTCCAATCATAAAATACTTGATAGCTGTGATACTCATGATAAAGCATGACATTACACCAATATATATTAACCTCATAACTCTTAGTTTAAATGGCAACTTAAACATTCCAAATACTTACTCGATTTTGATACATTACAGCTTTAAGTGATACAACCTGAGCTTGGAGTCTGCTGTAAATTTCATTTTTTTGTTCCATGGGAAGCTGAAATAGAAAGACATCTGGCTCTATCAAAATGAAATTATACATAACTCTGCAGAAAGAATGGAATGACTAAAATGTTTATGCTGAGATAAATCTATAGGATTTCTATGGGCTACACCACAAAATACCTATTGCCAAAAAACGACAACAACAAACAATGCCAGACATAACCAGCCAGACAACTTGATGGTTTGAAGCATATTTTTACAATTTGAAGTAAACTAGTGGTGCGCTCGAATAGCGCAAATGCATGGCGAGCGAGTAAATATATGAGTATAGGTAAAGATGATTTGTGAAGGAAATCGCTAAATAATAGCAATGATTAGGCATGAAGAGTTAACAATAACAGAATTACCTGAATAAACTTCGAAAGCAGTGGCAAAGAAGCGCAGCTTGACAATTTGCCATTCACAGTCTTTCGCCAAGAAGAGAGTAGCTATAAACTTTTTGGTTAAAACAAAGTTGCGTAAGGCAGTGCAGCAGGATTCTCCATGCTCGTTAATTGAAAAATACTGGAACTGTGAACGCTTTACCTAACTTACGTAATTAGAAGCGCGGGCGAAATATTTTGACGTACGCATACATACCTACATATATATATATATATATCTGAAATCTCAATTGAACACGACTGATAGTCAGCTTCGCTCGCTTCGCTCGCTCGCTGAATTAAGAGACACTACCTTACATTATCTCTCTAGGCAAAAATGAATCCAACTTTGCTTTGAATTATTTTTGCAATCACAAGGCGATCTTTTAATTTATAACATCATGTGCTTAGTTTATCTAGTGTTGATCAAACATACCCGTATCCCATCATTGAGAATCAGTGAGTGAAGTCTTTGAGTCTTCTTCAACAAAATCAAGTGCTTACTTTCAGTTTCAGAAGTATCCATATCATCTGAGGCTATAGACTAGAAATATGTTAATAAAGGTTTTACTTTCTTTCAAACCTCTCTCTCTCTCTATTTCCATACCGTATCTGAGTGAATTGATGACAATAATACTTCAAGTTTTTCAACTTCCTCTTGAAACGTTTTCGAGATCTAAAATTTAACCAAACATAACTAAAGTAAAACTAAACTCTAACAATAGTCCAAAAACTAATAAGAACTAACTGATAGTCATAGGACCACTTCAACTACTAATACAAACTAGCTATTATTCAATATAGTAAAACTAAACAACTCTACCGCAATGTTTACACGATAATGCCTTTTAATTGCAGAAATAAATTACTATCTTTTGCCATGGTCTTAAATATGGACAAACTGTGGTATTCAAGTTAACAGCACTCTTGCAGTAAGAAAGTTCAATTGGCTTCGTTTCGTGAAAGTTTTCTTATATTTCCAATAAACCAATATTCCACTAATGGTGGTGCTCTCCTGGCTGGTTATACACATTACTACAACTTCTGGCACTTGTATACAAGTACTCCAGGAAAATTTCAATCCTAATCTGATGACTAATGAGGATACCAAGTGAAAAAGCTATTAATGTGATACAAAAAAAATCCAGTAAAAGACAATTGCTAGAAATAAAGCATCGCTGATGGCTGAATCACTTCCTTTTCACCCTCACACACACAAGGAGATGATGAAGTTCCTGACATCTTTTTTAAGATGGACAAATGATTAATTTCACCACTTTCCCCATCTGCTGAAGTTGTCTAACAATTATTTGCAATATTTACAAAATGAAACTGTGTTTATGAACATCATACCGCATCTGTAGCTAGAGCCAATAATGTTAGGACAATATGAAGTTATTATTAACCTCCTTTAACTTCCTGAGTTATACCAGCTAAAAAGATAAATATTTATTATACTTCAGCAAAAACCAAAGGACAAATAATTCATTTGATAATATAATATCAAAATTATGAAATGGGACAATTTTGTTTTATGCTGAGTAGTATTGTTAATTCACTTACCATTTCTCCTTCACAAACAAGTAATTGACTAAGCTCTTGACTCTTCTTCACTACATCTAAATGCTGTCCTTCCACTCTATCACTGCATGCTTCAACTGCATCAGACTGATCATAATTATAAGGACTATAAAAACGCTGCTTTATACTATCAATACAAAGAAGTAACTGCTCTTTTTTTATATTGGCTTACCTCTAGATCATCATCTTGGGCTCCACTATCCTGGGACACCATAAGATTCTGAATAATAAAGTGATTCATACATGATGATTTGAATGTAAAATTCTTCTAATTAGATTTCTCTGTTTACTGCTGGTGATGGAAATTGAACACGAAACTACTAACTACACTGGTATATGTTCCATTGCTAAGATATTATAATGTTATAAAATTTCAATCTATGTCAATTGTCAGACTACTCATTTAGACCTCATTAAATGCACAAACATAAAGAGTGGGCTGTGTGTTTGCTGTTTTAATTCTCAGGTGTCTGTAAGATTTCATATAATTCAGAAATCACCTAAAAAATTATAAGTCTGACGGAAACATTGATTTAGATCATCCAGGATGCTGGTCGGTTATGCTGTATGCTATCAAGAGGGTGTTTTCAGATAAAAAAACAAACTCTACCTGCAGGAATTGTTAAACAGAGCTTATGCCACAAAATATATAGAGTTTATGCTTAGCTATTTTTGTGGAGTGACTTTATTTTAAGTTACGAAAGGCTCCATTATTTTAAGAAAATCGTAATAATAAAGACACACCTGTTCACCTTCAGCCATAAGAAGCTGATGAAGTTCCTGACATTTTTTTAGCACAGATGGGTGAGCACCACTTTTTGGTGTCTAAATTTTTCTAGTAAACCCGCATCAATTTAGTAAGCAAATAATTATTGGGTAAAGAAACAATCAAAGTTATAAATCAGTTTTTTTTTGTTCTAATGTTGTTCTTAAGAGTGATGATGGAGGTTACAAAATAATTAGGTCCAGCCTCCTTCACTGTTTGACTAATTATGGGCCCAAATCAGTTTTGAGACAATATTGGGAGAAAATATAATAAAAGCTTATCATAGAGCAAAGCACTAAAAGCACTTATACTAGCTAAACAAGCGATACTTAAATAAAATTCAATCATCCTGTTGCGGTTCTAAAGATGATGGCAATTGTCACAGCTGGGGTTAGTTCCAGTAGGCCAAACAATATCAGACTGCTGTAAGTGGATAATATTGCAACATTTGAATTGTTAAATCAAAATAATTCAAAACATTTAGATCTCTAGAGATCTTAATCAATTGGATTATTATCTAAAAAACATAAATGAAGTTGCAGATTGTATAATCCTACGTTATATTGATATATTGAAGTTACTATGATATTAGCCCAATACAATACATTCATTATAAGTAAATACCATATTAATATCAGGTAGAGCCTTTAGTGATGTGATCTTATCCTCAAGATCTCTCTCTATTTTTTCCTTGTGCTTCATGGAAAGCTAGGTAAGCAATAATATTAATCATACTAAATTTTTATTGTTGACTTTTATAAATAGTTTCTGACTATTTACATGAACATACATCATCTTGGCTGTTATTTGCATGTCCACAAATGTTTTTTAAAGAAAAAGAATTCTATTTATCGTTGGAATGAGCTCAACATCTTTACTTAAGTTTGCTACCTTCGATGTCTGCTGAAGTAAAAGTTGATGCAACTCATGAGTTTTCTGTAGAAGAACCTGATGTTCTTGGCTTATTACTGTACTGTATTCCCCTTCGTCTAAATGAATCTATTGGTGAAATAAAACATAAATTTGAAATAATTCAAGAAATGGATTGCAATTATCTAAAATGTCATGATTCTATGTGTAACTGCTCCTACCATTTTGCTATCTCCAACATGAATGGGTGCAATGCTGTCTTGGATTTTTTTAAGAACCACTTCTGCTTGCTCTACAGACAACTAGAAACATAAATTTAATATTTGGCGATATACATAGCATGCAAATTATTATGAACAAATAATGTCAGAAAAATTATAAACTATGACCTCTTTAAGTGTTGTTTTGCATTAGTCATCAAATAAGATACATTATAACTATAGAAAAGTATAATCTACATCGTTCGATTCCTTTAAATCACCCTATGATCTACGTGCAAGTGCAAAACTGGAGTCCATATTCTTTGATTTATTGGCTTTATATACCCTACCCAGATCTCAAATCTTGTCTGCTTCTAATAAGATTGCCACATTATTTCTTACTAGCAACATTTATCTTAATTTTATAAATCAAAGAGAAGTTTCACTATCAACAAATGTATACAGCAAGATAAATTAATAAGTGAGAGAGTGAAATCAAGTGAGATAATTACAATAAGTGACTCACATTGCTGCTCTTTTTGGTAAGGAGTAGATGAAGTTCTTGGCTCTTGGATATCAATGTCCTGAGGCTTATGTCACTAACACCAGTTACCTGAAGTACAACACATTTTTGGTTTTTAACAATTATATTAACTATACCAGACTACGTCAGCCAATATAATGACACAACTATTCTATGTATTGGTCCCATTCATAATACAAATAAGGATGATGTCATATCCATTATCTTCCATTTGTATTACAGCAACTATTTTTATACATCAACATGTCCCATGTTGGTTAACATTTATAATATGTCATGCAATCCTTACCATATCACATTCACTTGGAGTCTCATGCAGTGATTGAACTTGATGAATCCTTCTTAAAATTTCTTCTTTATTGTCATTTATCAGCTACATAATATTTATAAACAATATCTCAGATTTTTTTCATTATTTATCCTAGGATTTTTCCTTATTCATAACTAACCTCATCTCCTTCCTTGACCAAAAGGTGGTAAAGTTCTTGACTTTTATATAATAAAGTTTGGTATTCTTCCCTCTCCCTACATGTCTTGCAAAGGGAACAAATCGATAAGGAATAAACTTAATTGTACAAGTCAGAATCTCACATATACGATACAATTAAGTAAACTCAGTATAATTTTGCATTACATGTAAACCCAATAGTAGTCTTATCTACCTCATCATCAGCAGACACAAAACGGGTTTAATCTTGTCTTCTTGCTAACATGGTGAAAAATAGTATTATGTATTTTTATGCAATTATTGTAGCTTGAAAATTTGAACTTTGCTCAATAGTTAAAACATTTACTAATGAGATAATTACTGTTATTTCCACAATCACAGTGTCATTATTAGAAATGACTTTACTAAAATGAGAAAAATATTATGTTTCTTCCATAATTACTCATAGAAAACCAATGTTCTCATTTTTAACCAACAAATTATTTAATATAAAAACTAGCTAGCTAATACTCAGATGTGTATTTTGGCTATTACCTACAGCACTTTATATACTACTACTAATTGTATACATTAAACTTTCAATAATAGTACAATTTTACATATTAGGAGTTCATGCAGTTCCATATTGAACAAAATTGTCAATATCCTGGTACCTTTGCTGACAAATGTCCAAAATTAAATCTTGAAATGGCAACAAACAAATAGTTACAAAGATACATCATTCATTACTATTTCGTGTGTAATGCTTACATTAATTAGTGACACAATCTTTTCCTGTAGTTTCTTGTAAATTCCTTCTTTCTGTTGGCTTGTAAGCTGTGGTTTAAGATGTAATTAGCCACATATATAACTAGTTTTAATTATTTGAATTGGAGACAACCAACCTTATTTAGTCCATCAACCAAAAGCTGATGAAAATCTTGGCATTTTATCAACAATGCTTGATGTTGTCTTTCTCTTTTACTGCAAGACTTAAATAAAGACATGAATAAATACTGCGCTTACATGTAAATAAAAACAAATCATGCCATACCAAGTGATCATCAAGTGATTTGGATACAAATGATGTAATTTTATCAAGTTTATGACAAATTTCACCTTTGGATTCCTCAGGCAGCTGAAAAGACATTAATCATAATAATATTATCGATTTAATAACAAGAAAATAATATTTAACTGACAAACTAAATAGCTAATAGCCTGCACAATAGCTACATTTAATTTTTTTTAATAATGACCAATTTTAAATAAAATGTACACTATATTCTATGTTATAGTTAAAGCATGAGCGCTTAGTTTCTAGTCGATTTATTGCACGACAGCCCGAGGGCCGTAGGCCCGAGGGCTGAGTGCGATAAATCTACTAGAAACTAATGCGCATGCTTTAACTATTTTAAATACCGTTGCCACTCTCAGTTACCTTAGAAACTGTCCTTTGTTTAGCTATGGCCGTGTCTAGTGACTATTTCAGTGAAGACATAGTAGGTTTTGTGAGCGCAAACTTCAGTCTGGAAGTCGAACAGCCTTCAAATAAGGACAATTGAATTGAACTTGACTTTATTCACAAATCTGAGTTCAACCCTGGGGCAGTTAAAATACACAGTTTACCTGACTAGAGGCAAGTGTTATTGCACACTTGCCAAGTTATTACACCTGACAACAATATAGCAACGGTATTTAAATCAAATTATTTCTCATTTTGTATATTCACTAAATGAACTATCAAGTCACTGGCTAATTTACAACTGAGTACAAAGAAAAGACACTATATAATACTGTCTCAAAAAACCAACAGAAAAACTATTTTATCCAAAAGCCACTTCTTACCCCTGCGAAATATTCGATTAAGTGTCCCCTTTTTTTGCTTTACTTATTTTTCCCTACATTTTTAACATGAATTATCTATTTGCATCAACTTAGGAGTGATAGCAAGGGTAATTGTGCTATTAATCTTGAATGGCACAGGTTAACTGTGCTATCACCAGCTAATAGTAGGCAAACTTGTTTTTATCATTTGCACAGTATAGCGACGTTGTATCATTTTCGTGGTAATTCTGTAAGACAATGTCTTATGGTTCCTCCAAATCTGTTGGACCCATTCCGTCTAAAGGGAATAAACATCTGCACTAAATTATGACTGAAACTCTTTCATAGCATATTTTGAACTAAAACTACTCCAACTGTACATTTCCAAGGCTAGCAGCATGCATGTTCACTTACCCATTTCACTTAGCTACCGTGCTATTTCAATTTCCTGTGCTATTTCAATTAAACAGCAATTGTGGCAATTGCCCTACTTATTATTTGAATGGGCATATGACTGTTATTAAATAACTTGAGCTCTTATAATTTACCTGACATCCTTCTTTTACTAATAGCTCATGTAGTTCCAAGCTTTTCTCAAACACAGTTTGAGCTACAGTGTCCACCTCATCACTTGTACCTTCTTGGTCACATATCTATAATACAACAGGGAAAAAAAATTACTATGTGTTTAGCTACATAGATTGAAATTAAATACTTTACTCTTACCTTTCCTAGTGAAATTTCTGCATTTAATGATGAGCTCAATTCGTGTAGCTTCTCATAAATTTCTTCTTGTTGCTGGTTAGATAGCTAAGGTTAAGAAGAACAAACGGAAACATTTTAACTTTAAATTAAAATTTTTACTTTAATTAGTAGTATGTTATAGTACTGTACTGTGTAAGTCCACAACTCAAAAAGTTTCAACTCAGACGAGTCTTCTTCAGTGATATGTTCAAAAGAATACTTTTTCTTTCCTTTTACCATATTATTATTATTCTTTACTATACTACTAATTTTAAGTTAAAATTTGAAATTTATTGAAGAAATAGCATTAATAGAAACATTTTTTACATGTTTTTAAGATTTGAAGGAGGAGCTATTTCTACAGTTGCAACAGAATAAAGTACACATCGTTTAACCACTTGTGCAGGCAAATTAATTAATTAAATTAAAATGTGAATACTGCTATAGCAATCATTACGAGTATGTTTACTAACTGAAATGTCAATTACTTGGCTAATTGTACCAAACTGCATGCTGCAAACTATTTAAAAAAATTGAGATAATTAATTGATAATACTGTAGCGTAAATTACCTGACATCCTTCTTTTACTAACAGTCTATGAAGTTCCAAGCGTTTCTCTAACACAGTCTGAGCTACAATGTCCACCTCATCACTTTTACCTTCTTGGTCACATATCTAGAATAAAACAATTACAAATAACTAATACAGTTTATAATTGATTACGGAGATCGAAATTATAGGCTATATTCATACCTTTCCTTGTGAAGTTCCTCCATTTAATAGTGAACTCAATTCCTGCAGCTTCTTGTAAACCTCTTCTTGTTGCTGACTTGATAGCTGACATTCAAGAAGAACAAAATGCAATATTTTCAACAATTTAAATTTAACAACTTAAGTGTGTGCAAAATTAAAGGTCAGGTCAATAAACAGACTAGAATTAATGTTACTTTGGTTCCATCTCTGAGTAGTAGCTGATGAAGATCTTGACTTTTGTTTCGTAGACATAACTCTCCAGAGTCCTGATCAAGACATGGCTCCTCATAACACGCCTCTTTGGGGCACATTTCCTCATGACACATCTTGTCACCACCTGCATCATTCTATACATATTACAAAACAGTGTCATATGAACTGAGAGCAGAGTATCGATTTTCTAGGCTATTCATGGGAGCCAAACTTATTCAACTAGCTTCTTAAATATTGGAACAAAATAAAACAGCATAATTAACTATTTACAAGATTGCTTGCATTTCCTACCCAATAACTCATACCATATCCTCTGGTGAAGAAATGTTTAGTAGAACTAGCTGTACCAGCTTCCTGCGGATTTCTTCTGTCTGAGCTTGAGACAACTAAAGTGCATATAATACCTTCATCACTTATTTCATATGAATAATTATATTATTATATACTAGTGATGTGCTTGAGCACAAATGGCGAGCGAGCCTAAAGACTATACTATTTTTATATGAATAATTTTGACTTCTAACACTGAAGCTACTGAAAATAAGGTCCAGTTTTTTTGTATTTAGCATACACGGTAAAGGGATTTCAGTGCCATAGTAACAACTCTCTGCAACTGCTTGGAAGGAAAACAACAACAACAAAACAATACACGTTATTTAAAAGTTTTCTTTGTGATATTCTTTAACTAAGTAGTGGTAGTCTAATGGACAACGTATTTTCAAATAAATACTGTTGCGCAAGGCTTATAGCCATGACAAAGAGCGCATTGACTTACCACCGCCACTAAGGATTCTCAGAGCTCGTTAATTGAAAAATACTGGAACTGTGAACGCTTTACCTAACTTACGTAATTAAAAGCGCGGGCGAAAACAGAGGTCTCACGTACCCCATAAACAGATAAATAAATAAATATAGCGAAATCTCGATTGAGTTACCCCTGAGAGTGTCTCGCTCGCTTCGCTCGCTCGCCAACTACTATAGAGAGACAGACAGACAGACTGACAATCAGACACAAAGACAGGCTGACAGACAAATTTGAGCATATAATTTTTACATTATTACTTTCAGATTAATTAATATTCAAAGTACTTATACCAATAATGTAATGTGGTAGTTTGCTATATGGTAAGATTTGATCAAATACTGGCAATTTATCATAGCCTTCACTATGTTGGATAACTAAAATAATGGCAATGTGAGTCCCAATAAGAAGCAGGAGACTGGGGGAAGGATAAGTCATTATAAAGAGAGGAACGATCGAGTTTAACTCAGTTGGTAATAAAAGAAGAAGTACAACAACAATGAGGTCAATTGATTTAAATATCCAGAGTTTGGCTTTATATATAACATAATTTTGAACACCCCCACTTCCATTCCTTTCATGATTTCTGGATACACAGCTTTAAGGTATCCAACATCATTGACAAGGATATTATTCAGAAATAGCTAGCATCCATAAATTTCATCTATGTACTATTAATCAATTAATTTATTTAATAAATAAGTTTAATGTCTACATAGTTGTTGCTTCGTCTTTTTAACCAGATAGTTATGATAAATGATCTAAATGGAAATGTGCAATTATATGGAAAAAGCACCAACTATTATGTATGTATTTATCAAACAATATTGGAATAAAATAACAAACAAATGGCATTGCATACCTTAGATCCTTCAGTTATTAGGAGTTGTTGTAGCTCCAAGCTTTTCTGGAGAAGTGTTTGCGAACTATCAACTTGCTCCTCATCACAGGTCTACAGAAATTACTATTTAATTAACCAAATGGAAATTTAAAAACACAAATAGGATTACTTTTTCATCAGAGAAACTTCCACAAGTCAGCAAAATTTCTTGCACTTTCCTGTATATTCCTTCTTGGTGTTCAGCAGAAAGCTACATACCAAGGAAAAAACATGGAATAAAATCATATAATTTCAGATTGATTTTTGACAATAAAATTGAGTGAGGACCATCTTAAAAAAGTTGTCTTACTGCTCACAATAACCTGATCACTGTAGAATTTAAATAGAAAGTGTTAGCTAATTCACAAGAAAAGAAGAAATCCAGTACAATCATAAGTTTTCAGATTGCTGGGACACGCAGTGGACAGGCTCCATTTGATATAGTGTACAGTTCAATAATGAGTTACAGTTACTTTGTTTCTTTTCAAAGTAACTTGTTGCTAAACATAACGATATCTTGCATAAGGTATTCACTTTGGCTATTTAGTTTTGATTTTTAGATGGTGTTATATGCAGTGTTGTTTTTGTTCAGAGATTCCAGACATGTTTAGCTTTAGTTGTTCATACTAAGAAAATATCTTTAAGGCTTAGCTTTAATTGTTGTTGTTGTTTTTTTCCTTAATGCTCACTGAAGATTTAGTTAGTTTTTAGTATTTCTTCAACATCATAAAAATGAATTAATTTTACTATCAATTGATGTAGTTTTGTGTTGCTCTCTAATAGGACTTCTTAATCCCATTTTGTTCGAAGGAAGTAGTATTAAATGCTACTTCCTTCAAACAAAATGGGACATGTGAGCTCATTAGATAAACCTAAGACCTTAAGAAATTGTTTCTGTCATAGCTTTATTTTTCCTGACTTATACAAATAAAGGATCACGTGTATGTATAATGGCCAAAAGTTGGGGGGACAATACCCAACAGCACCTCCTCCTTTCCCACAAATTAAACCCCCTGCATTTGCAAAGAAAAAAGAGAATGCCTGAGGAATCCATTCTGTTCAAGAAAATATAATGAGTGTTGTTTTAGTTAACTAAAACTAAAACCAAAACCCCTTTTACTTTTGGTAAGAATAATTAAAACAAGCTGTAGAGAACATGAAGAAACTAAAACTAAATATTTTAGAAGACAGTAAATTTGATAATAACTAATCTACCAGTAGAACGGATGACAAAAACTAAAACTAAGCAATTTTTTGTTGCAAAACAATTCACCTTGAATTATGACATTATTAAATGAAGGTATAAATTTTCATCAAGTAAAATTTAACTACTTTCTTTAAGGAGTCTCATTATTGAAGAATTTGAGTAACAACATAAATTAACTAAAACTAAGTCGGTTGATAGTAATAACTAATCTTCTACATGATATTGAAGAAAATCTTCAGGGAGAATTTGGGAAAAAAACTAAAACTGAGCATAAAAGATATTTTTTTAGTATGAATAACGGAAACTACTCTAAACCAAAAACACTGATATAAATACTTTGCAGAAACAGTGTAAGTGATGTTGTTATATCTAAATGTTGCAGATGGAGCCTTTACCAATCATATGAAAAACCTTGCTGCACAAGACTGTTCCTCTTAACTAAAAGTTTTTCTGACTTTCTGTGTAAGAGAACAGGGTAAATAAATTATACAGTCGAACCTCCCAATAACGGGACTCCGAGAAGCGGTCAGACTCTCAACAACGGTCAGACCGTTGGGAACGGAGCATTTTCTGCATGTATGTAATGGATTTTTTGACTCCAAGTAACGGTTGACTCTCTACTCCGGACAACGGCCAAGTTGTGTGCCCCAAAACGTAATGTCTTGTACAAAATTTACTTCTTGGGACGGCCAGATAGCCACACCCAACTTATTGATGCCTCCATTTTGCCTAGCCTTTCAATTTTAGCTTGCCACGCCTAACTAATTTATGACTTGTGTGCCTTTCAATTTAATAAAAGACATAATACTAAATGAATGCTAATACTAATTTTGCATTCATTACAAATGTCCCTCTATTAACTAGTTCTCTCATTCGGCAGACATAAACAGGTGGGCCGAACACGCGGTAGACACTGGGCACTTCCAGGCCATAACCGGCGCCTTTGTTCACTCTCTCTCCTTGGACCACAGCGTGTGCTATCTACTGGATCCACGTCAACATGCGAATCAGAGGAAACTTGAATTGAATTCTGGACATTGAGTGAAAAAGAGGAGCCCTGGACTGATCCATAGACAGATCCATTAAAAAGAAGCTTGTTGCTTTTACCTTTAATGTCCTTTGGGTTTGCCCCAGAGGAAATCAAAGACTTTCTCTCCTTTAAGAGAATACTCTCAGAGTATCTCTTTGAAGGGGTCATATAAGGTTTTATATACACCTTTCATTTGGTCAATTTACTTCGGTTGGATAGGATTACAGACACTTCAGTTGTTCTCAACAACTTCACAAGTAGAGGTCGAGGCCTTACATGAGAGGGGCCATATTTACCCATTCTCGTGCAATCTCTAACAGAAAGCTTAGAGATATCAGGCATGAGTGAAGATAATACTGATATCACTTGCTTTTGATCACTGTCTAACCTAACCTGATGTGAAGTGCCTTGAAGACATTCATCAATATCGTATATCACTAAGCTAAACTTACGTTCCCATATATTTACAAATTCTGCGCATCTTCATTTGCACATACAGTTTCTCTTCTCTTTACTGTCATTATGGAATCTCATTCCATTCCAGATGACTGGAAGGTACACAAATTATTTCCTCTCCACAAGAAAGGAAGTGTATCTGAAGTTAGCAACTACAGGCCTATTTCTCTCCTAAACATTCTTCATAAAGTGCTAGAATTAATAGTCTACTCTAAGATAATAGATTTTATATATCCAAAAATTTCAAAGACACAATTTGGTTTTATCAGAAATAGATCCACTCTTCAACAACTTCTTCTATCATAGCTATACTTCAGTTTTCGATTCTGTGGAGTCAAAGCGACACACAGAAATTGTGTTTCTTGATTTGCCAAAGCCTTTGATTCAGTCCCCCACAATGAACTTTATCTAATCCAAAAAACTCCGAAATAAGGTCAAACTCTCTACAAAGGCCAAAGGGTTCGTCCCCATGCATGGCTGTTGTTCGGAGGTTCGACTGTATTACCAATAGGTTTCTAGACAACTATAACAATGTTTGCTGTGTTGAAGAAGATAGGATCGTTGGACTTCTCCAATAGTGAAGGTTTTGTAAAGGATGAGAAAAGAAAACGTTTATCAGCGCAAAGGTCTGGCTATTCATCGTGTCAAAACTTTTCAAACTGTGATGTCAATACTGGGGAGGGTAAGAGTTTCCTCAACGTAGCAACCGCTGTTATACACAATGTTAGGAGCAAGATGAGCTGCAGAGAATCCCACATTATGACGTAGTCTCGCGTAGCCAGACCCTTTACCAATCGCTGCGCGGGAAAAGGGTCTGGTAAACTGACATAGAGCAGTTTGTTCTTGCTTAGTCAGCAAGTGGTTAACTGTGGTTCAATTAGTGTGGGTGTAAATCGTTAAATATTTTCAGGCGCGTGAATTGTACAGATCAGTAGGCAGAGTTCGTTCTGTATTGCCATGAAGAAATGTTACTTGTGCAAAGCAATGCTGGGAAATGCTGCCGGTTAAAAATTAATGGCACTTTGATACTGATTCTTGGCTAGCATTATTCACCTTTAAGCATGACAAAAACCTAAGGTACCATGGCATATACAATGGCCTGTGCACAAAGCAACAACTAAGCGAAATTTCCAACTCCAGATATCTTAAAATAAGCTAGGCCAAGTTACTGCTTAAACTAATGGCATCACCTAAAGGAAGAGTTTTGACACAGCTGTTGGAGAGTTGTTGTGCACAGAAATACTATACGTGCAAAAGTTTGAGCAGTCTTACTTCACAGGATATTACGTCACCTATTGTTTGCGGTCTCCCCAATTAGCGAGAGGAACTGAACAAACTGCTCAATGTCACCATTTTCCCGCGTAGCGATTGGTAAAGGGTCTGGCTACGCGAGACTAATTATGACGGGAAGAAATGTAGCGGGTAAAGAGACACGAGTGTCTGACCACGCGGGTCTGACTACGCAGGTCTGACTACGCGGGTGTCTGACTACGCGATATGTCGGCAACGTCAAGCTACGCATGCTCAGATTAGACGCGCGTATTGACTCGGCTATACACAGTATATAAGACTAGTGGTGCGCTCGAATAGCGCAAATGCATGGCGAGCGAGTAAATATATGAGTATAGGTAAAGATGATTTGTGAAGGAAATCGCTAAATAATAGCAATGATTAGGCATGAAGAGTTAACAATAACAGAATTACCTGAATAAACTTCGAAAGCAGTGGCAAAGAAGCGCAGCTTGACAATTTGCCATTCAGTCTTTCGCCAAGAAGAGAGTAGCTATAAACTTTTTGGTTAAAACAAAGTTGCGTAAGGCAGTGCAGCAGGATTCTCCATGCTCTTTAATTGAAAAATACTGGAACTGTGAACGCTTTACCTAACTTACGTAATTAGAAGCGCGGGCGAAATATTTTGACGTACGCATACATACCTACATATATATACAATATATATATCTGAAATCTCAATTGAACACGACTGATAGTCAGCTTCGCTCGCTTCGCTCGCTCGCTGAATTAAAAACGCTAAACGCTATTACTTTTTCTGCTTTTAGTTGGATGCGATTTTGATGCTATTGTGATAGTGAACGTTATAAGGAAAAGTTCATAGTACTCTAACAAGGTTGTAACAAGCCAGTTTGGAAATGGCTGGTCGCACTTCAAGATTACAACGCCCTCAAAAATATCTAAGGTGTTCAGCAAAATCTGTTCCCTGTATTCAAGCTCTTGGATACACTGTGGGAAAGACTCTTGGGAGTGGGGCTTATGCCAAAGTGAAAGCTGCATGGTCTCCATTTGAAAGACAAATGGTAACAATTTTAAAGTGTCTTTATCATAATTTTTTAACTTTTTGTATCCTTATTATTAGGTTGCCATTAAGATCATCAATAAGGCCAAAGTGGATGAGGAAGACCTGGCCAAGTATATACCGGGAGAGATCGCCATCCTTCAAAAAGTCTCTCATCCGAACATCGTTCGTGTTTTCCAGATTGTAGAAACGGAGCAGCGATGCTTCTTTGTTACTCAAGTCGCTGAGAATGGTAACCTTCTGGACTACATGAACTCAAGATATGCTAACATAATGGAAGCTGAGGCCCGATATGTTTTCAGCCAGATATGTCAAGCCATATCTTACTGCCACTCTTTGGGTATAGCCCATAGAGATATTAAGCTTTCCAACGTGTTCTTTGACAAAAACATGGATGTCAAAGTAGGAGGTAAACACATTTTTGTACTATGAATTCTTCAATTTGTGTTGACATTGCATTTTTCTCTCCCTATACGTACAGACTTTGGATATGCCCTGGAGTCAAGAAACAAATTGTGCTCTACTCCGGTTGGAACATTCAGCTACAAGGCACCGGAAATTATTCTTTCCCTTGTCCCTGAATTTGATCCATTCAAAGCTGATTCGTGGAGCATGTAAGTGCTAACTTTGATACTTTAATAAGCTATAAACTAATACATGCAATACTTTTATTTCAGGGGTGTCCTCTTGTATACATTTGTAAGGAAGCGCTATCCATTTGGAAGAGAAGATCAAGTCTTCAAGAATCGCCTATGTGACTACGAAAACCTTCAGTTAGGAAGTGACCAGTCAGAAGGTATAGTTACATTATTATTGTAACTGAATTTAATCAGATAATATTTTTTTATGTTTAGAATTTAACGACTTGGTAAAATCTCTACTGACGGTTGACATGAATGCAAGGCCTCTCATATCTGAAATTTCTTCCCATATTTGGCTGACAGGGTACCCTAGCATTCGGCCATTCTGGACCGGAGGACCAGGTGATAGCAAGTTCACCATTGAGAAGAGCCTTCCATCAGCATTCCACAATATCAAGCCTAGACATCTGTGCACTTCTAAGTCACCCTTGTGCAACAGAGCTGTGCCATCTTATCCTCAATGTCAAGGTGACAGGGATGCTGATGTTACTGAGGATGTACTAGTCTGCACCGAAGATGATAGCAATGAGTTGCCTAGCAAGCAAACATCTGATGAAGGAAATTTGACTTCCATCAATGCCGTCGTAGCACCTGCAGAGGAATACAAGCAGTCCTCTAGTTTAGCAAAGGATTCTACCAATACGCATACGGTCATAGAAGATGATGACCCAGCACGAGTGAGCAAGGTTAAAGACACCATCGTTCCTACAAAAGATATTGAACTATCTTCCATTTCAAGAGAGAGCTCCATTAATTCAGTTATTTCTGTACATGTGTATGAAACTGCTCAGCCTGTTGAGGCAGACTCTGGAAGATTGGAAAATGTAGCGCCTCCATCTGTAATTGCTCCTTCGACAACAGCAACATCCCAACGTAGGCAAAGACGAACACGGCACTTCATGACCAGAATACAATCTGCTGGTCACAGATTTATCTCCTTCATGAGAAGAATAAAAAAGGCAAAGAGCCAATCTTAAACCTCATTAACTATGATCAAAAACTGTATTGAAGTGTGATATCTGTAATTTATCATCTTGCTATAATTATTATAAGTAATTGTATTAACATCATGACAAAACTTTCACATTGTAAAAATTAAAGTTGCAGAGTATAGTGATTATAGCAATGGATTAGTCTCGCAGGGCCATACCCTTTACCAAACGCAAAGCGAGGAAAGGGTTTGGTCAAATGAAGGGGAGGAGGGGGGGGGGGGGGGGGTGCGCTGTACAGGACCCACAAATTCCTGGGGAAAATGCAGTGTTAATCAGGACACCAAATTACCACAAAACGCGAATTAGAACCGTTGCGCTTATTGCTCTGCTCTCACAGTTCACTGTTTAACTGGCTCCGTTTAACTGTGGCGAGTTGCTGCTTATGCAGAAGTGATTTATCTTCTGGTCAGGCAAAGAAGAGAAGAATATTCCAATTCTTCTATCTTCTGGCGAAGTTAGACATCTTCAAAAATGTCATATCACAAAGCCTACACAAGTCACTGTCTCTATGGACCTCCAATACTTCATCCAAGGTCACTCCCAATTTCTTTTCAGCTTCATTCTCAAAGATAGAAGCGAACTGTGAGAGCAGAGCAATAAGTGAAACGGTTCTAATTCGCGTTTTGTGGTAATTTTGGTGTCCTGATTAACACCGCAATTTCCCCAGGAATTCGTGGGTCCTGTACAGCGCACCACCCCTCACTTGACCAGACCCCTTCCTCGCTTTGCATTTGGTAAAGGGTCTGGCCCTGCGAGACTAGCAATGGATTGCCTGAGTCATGGAACAGAAGAACAAATACATTGTGAGCTGTAGAGGCGAGTGAGAAGTGTAGCAAACAGATCAATTCAACTGTATACTCTATCTGCCATCTAAGAAATGTCTTTCAGACTTGCAGTTAAGTCTCATATTATTCATATAATTAATCTAATGGAAATCGATTAACTCAAGCTTTTGATGATACATTTAGAAACAGGAAGATATTTTTTTCATTACTATCATGTTACATTTTGTAGGGATTGGGTGTGGTATCTCTACACATTATGAAGTGATTTGTTCAGATACTGAGTCTTAAGTCTCAATGGAGACTTCTCAAAAATATACAGTAAATTTAAATTCCAAATCACACTACTCTCATTACGATGAAATTAAATTTTTGATGTCATAATTCATGTGAAGTTATCAAAACTTACATTCATTCCTTCTATTGAGAGTATATGGTGTAGTTCTTGTGTCTTTTTGATTAGCACTGACCATCCAAACTGTGACTCACTACAGGAGTCAGTACTTGTCTAAAAATAGTATCACAAACAAGGAGGTATAAACTAGCAATACAATAGGTAATTACTAGGAGCAACTATATATGAACTTATGTCAGGTTTGTAAGGGCTTATAGTGTATATTTTCACTTTTTTGGCCTGATAGTCTGCTCCCCCAATCCAGTTCGTTATTTGATCGAAAGTGATCTGGTAAAGATCGCACTTTAAATGTCTCTTCGATCGTCTATCAAAATTTCGAGTACCTTTTCTTCTTCGTGGGGCTCTTTCTGGCTTTCAAAAATGGCAGTCTGGATATTTTCACTACTCATTGTGTCGTCTTCTTCTGCTAGGTTTAAAGGTGGGGCGAGGTTTCAGCACGACAGTTATAAGATTGCAGGTGCGCTTTTGATTAATATTCATAGTGACTGAAGACAAAATAAATTTCACAAATGTTCTTGACGCTAAATAGGATATTTTCTTTCCACACTTGGTTTATGCTCACTTTCTGCTAGTGAGTCTTGAAGATGTAAGATATCCTGTTGAAGTGCGGGTTATTAATTCATTTCTTAGTTGTTGTCTTTGTGTGTGTGTTTATTTACTTACATTTATATTTAGAAGCCAATGAAATTAATGATCAGTATAAATAGCCTTACACCCCACTTTGAGGGAAGGGTCAATTAGTGTCCCTCCAACTGCGCTTGGAGTCCTCCTACTGCGTTGTTAAGAGCAGTCGCTACATTCTAAATTAGTTAGGCACTGTGCAACATCGTGAACTACTGTTTTTTAGGGTCTCTCGGGATGCAAAACCTAGGACCTCTATGACCCTAAAAATGGTTATAAAGTTCGCTTGGAGGTGGCACCTTACTATTATATAGTTTGTCAAGTTATCATCTGACAATCTGTTTCACGGTCTCATGTTATTTAGCTATTTGTGACTCTACAAAATCACCCGCCCCAGCGAAAAATCCTGTATGCAACTCAACATATTATGACTAAATGTATTAAGCAATAATTTTTTATTTCATTTTTTTTTACACTCTAAGCAACTTAATTAACAATACTTGTGCTCAAATATTCCCATAAATGCCGCACATGTGTTATAATGTGTGTATATTTATAATACATGCCAATAATAAGGACACTGTAATAATACAAATATTTTACACATTAAAAAAAACTGAGTGGATTGTTAATATATATATATATATATATATATATATATATTTATTTATAGACTATGTCTCATGTATTTTCTATTGGGTATGTACAGTAATTGGAGCACTAGTGGTGCACTGCTTTGGTCCACACATATTTATTTGTGTCCGAACTGGAACTCTTTATGTGTCCAGATGCAGGGTACAGGTACATCGTGGTTGACTTGTTGCCACATTCATTGGTTGCTGCCAGAGCTTTGTGCTTGTCTCCACTTGGGTCATCCCAGAATTCAAATGTAGTGGTACCTTCAATGTTAGCCTTTAATGAAGGGAAAATAGACATTAGATGAATGTGACAATTTACAGCCACAAAACAAACCTTAAATTGAACTGGATCTGAAAAAATGTCCAATTCGTAATCTGGATTACCTTTTGGATGAATCTTGTATACCCCACCAGTGTAAGTGGGTATAAGAATCCATTTAGCTGAATATACAAGTATATACAATAAAATAGTATTGGATCATTCTTGTTTGTAAGATTTTTTTAATCGAATATAGGCTATAATTTGTTTAAACTTACAGCAGCTTTTAGAATCTATGCCTTGATATATTATGTTTTTAGTACTTGAATGATAATGTACTTCCTGGGATTCATTGCTCACTCGTACTTCCAGTTTATAATAAATCTTATTTTCCTGCGGAAGAATCAATGTTCATATAACTCAATAAACTATTCATTTTATTCTACTTAGCTATTATAAATACTTGCTTGTTCTCGAATACAAGATTGAACAAACTGAATTTCTCTCTCCACCCACTTGATAGTCTTTTCTATTTCGTCATCTGATATCTACAATTAAAAAAAAAAATGTTTAACTTTAAAAACTTCTTGGTAGTAATGATATACAACCAAATGCTAAAATATTGTGTTGTGAACTTAATATGTGGCAAGTATAATACTTTGCCATGAAATGATCTTAAAATCATCTTGTGGTATGTGTTCCTGGTTATCGAATTTCTGTGAAAATTAAATATAAAAATTGGGGGGGGGGAGGGGGGAGGAATAAGGATGGAAGATCGAAAATCTCCCTGGTTATGTGAGATTAGGCAATCTAACATTACAATAATTATTTGTGGGTTATGTGAATCTTGATATATAATACTTAATACATGAGTCAGAGTGTGATATGGCGAAATATTCAAGCCAGAAGCAAGTGAAAATAAAGCCTGAGAGTGAAATATCTAGCCATATAACTCTGAAGAGTGTAATAAATGGTTTATTCCACGTTAGATACCTTCACTGTGTAGTGGTAACTCACTGGTAAAGTTGAGCAGCTGCTCTAACCCCTTAGTTGGGTAGGCTACATAAGAGGAAGGTAGCTGTAAAAACCTGGAAAGTGACAAATTCAGGCAGGGTTGCTATAACTACATGGTAATGAGCTTGCCCAGTACAGTGTGAAATAACAACCTTGAAATATAGTGAGTTATTAACCCTCAGCCATGTGCGAGAGGGTTATAGTAGTCGTCCTTGTCTATTTGTCTGTCTGTTTGTCTGTCTGTTTGTCTGTCTATCACACTCTGATTTTGGAGAATACTGACAATTAACAGTTGATTTAGGTATGAACTTACTCAGGACGAAGATTTAAGACCTTTTATTGTGCTACTTTTTTTTATTTCGGGCTAATTATTGAGAAAACGCGAAGCTTTCAGCTCCGCGGTAGGTACCAGCTTTTATGGGCAACGCCCCTTAGCATCATGTCATAATCACGTGAGCAAATACTTTCTTGCAGCCAGCAGTGTACTAGTTTGATTTATGCTCAGGGAAGTCAACGGAGTTTAAAGACGTTGAAAATGCGTATCGGTGAGTGTTTCTGGCTAGTATAGCTTCTCTTATGAAGACAGCGTTTCCATGTATCATTTTCATTGGTCGAGCTATTTTGATGCCTCATTAAAATAGCTAACAGATTGCTTTTTCTTTTGAAAGGAGATTATATTGTAATAGCTAGGTAGTGCTTAATAGCGCGGAGGGTTCGCACCTTTAGAGCTTCATTTCACTGGCGGTCATGTACCTAATAAAGATATCATTGTGAAGATATCTAAGCCTGGCTTACCAGTTTTCAGGGTTTTTAAAGCTACCTTACTCTAGTGGAGTGTGGGGAGCCCCTAGAGAATTTTACAGCCAACTTTACACCTAGAGTTACTAGAGTTACCCCAAACTACTTCAGTGAAGATATGTGGAATACACTCTCGCAGAGTGATATGGAGATGTTTCACTCTCAGGCTTTATTTCAATTGTCTCTGGCTCATGAAAATAAATTAGCCTGCTCTTGAAATATTTCGCCATATCACATTCTGACTCATGTAATAAGTACTATATATACTTAGTACCAGAAATGCTATCAAGACCCATTAGACCTTATGCCCATTAGCTACCGCTTTGCCAATAGTCACATCTTCTTACTTTGGTGGTAACAAGCTGCTGCAATTCTAGACTCTTCTGTAGTATTTTCACATCCAGTTCATCTAGCTCACTGTCCATAATAGATTCTGCAACCAAGTTTATCAGACTTTCATAATGTTCCTCCACCCCTTTAGCAAAATAGGGGTGTAGTCTACAAACAGAAGTCATGAAGTGGTTATCAAACTTCAAGACCACCCTATTCCCAAGAGTAGACTAGAGATTAAATGAATTCATGGCCACAATAATAAATTTTATTATTGTGGCCATGAATTCATTCTTTTTTAAGTTTGCTTAGTATAAACAAAAACGAGTTTACCTCAACCAAAGTAAATTTGATTAAGTTTGGAACATTAATGGTATTCATAAGAGATGACGAATATCTTTTATAACAGAATTCACCGAGACTAGACATGGTTTTCCTGTGCTCAGAATGAGGAGAGCAGAACCTAGCTAATGATGAGTCAATCAGTGGCACATGTGCGGAGTGAAATACTGTGCCATCAAACATAGCTACTAAATCACTTGTTCCTGCCCACCCAATCTCTCTCCCACTGTTCTTATGTGCTAAAGATCTTGCATATAAAAGAGACAGTGATAAAACCGTAGTCATAATCCTCTCACTAAAGGTTTAAATAAGGCAACCAGGAGAGTTTTATAAATTGGGTGGGATCCTGTAATTGCCTTAAAAACCTGGAGCATTATCCCTGCTAAACCAAGATTGGCAATTATGATCCTAAGATCTGCATTCTTCACTTCAAAATTGATCAGAAGATTAATTAATTGACCACATTAAGTATCATCTAAAATTTATTCAAAATAAGTGTGCCGTGATGAAATCAGTTGAAAATTTAAAAAAAAATCAGTGAAAAGAAACAATAATGAGATGAAATGACAGATAAAGTTTGTGAAATGCCAACTTACGAGTATGAATGCTTATTGAGTACTGACATTGTAGCTTATGTTTGTTTGTGTGTTTGCTTTTAACAGGTTGACTCTTTCTTTGGATTGTTATCAGCACACTTGTATTTCTTCATCTCTTCAGACTTCGTTAGAATGTCTTTCTTCACTGGTGTGACCCTCTTGATATGCAATTGCTGAGTCCTCTGTCACATCACCAATTGCTGAGTCTGCCATCATTGCCAAACTAGGATCACTACATTCAGCAAGTCCACCATCTGAAGTATCAGCACTGCCATAACTCTCATCAGAGATGTCTACACTTTCTGCAAATTCCCCGTTCAGTTCTTCGCTTTTATCTTCCTTGAGAAGCTCCTCATCAGTATCCATGCCATCTTCACTTTCATTGCTTCTGTCTTCATCATCTCTCCTATTACCGGGAATCTATGTGACAGGCAAAAAAAACAAAAAAACAACATGTGCATGCATCAACGTTTCATTAAACAATTGTCTTTAGACATTCACCATTTAATTTCTATTGTGACTTTGCAGCTGAAATGTCACTGACTATTAGAATACTGTATTATGTAGAGACTTTGCAGCTGAAATGTCACTGACTATTAGAATACTGTATTTTCACTCACAAACAATATTCTGTTAGCTCAATATAAACAAGTAGGAAGTCAAAAGTTAAATACAACCCTTACTACCACAATATTACTAGAGCACTAGGAGTGCAAACCCTCAGTGTTAGTTTTAAAAATGTAAAAGAAGTCACTACTATTGAAAAACAAAGGTCTTAAATTTTCAATTTTAATTATGGTATATAACATCTGCTTGCATCTCTAGAATTCTTCAGGAGTAGTTTCAAGGGGCTTGCTTTCTTTGGGCATGAGGTTTAGAATCAGCACTCCTGGAACTGATCCACACTTTCTAAAGCTCTGTTACATGCTTGATACTCAGCCATAGGGTTTTACAACTCTCTCCAGACTTCATGGCATTCTCTGGGTTTAATAATAATCTTGGCTTGGTAAGAAGAAAAAAAAACCACAGGAACATTTGGACTTTCTGAATGCACACTACACGGAAACTTATTAGTGCATACTTTTTGGAGAGCAGGCATACTTACAGCTGATGAAGCAATCTTCTAGCAGCAGAAACTTCCCAACACCAGACAAAAGAATGGATAGCACTAAAACTATAGAATGCAAGTAACAATCTGAACTAGGGCTGGTAAAATTTGTAAGTTCATGTGAGCGCATATGATTCTAAATGGCAGGTAAACGAATGAATGGACATGGCCATATAGCAGCACTCACCGTAGTTTCTGCCTTTTCTCTCGTTTTCTCAAAAACTAAGCCGAAATTCCAAAAAGTGGCAAATTAAAGGGACTTAAATCGTTATCTAGTCTAGCGTTTCTCGTCTCTTGAGGCATAAAAGTCCGCTATCTTCAAGATCCGCTGTTGACAAAGTGACAGACAGACAGAAACGATGACAAACAGACTACTATAACCCTCTCATGCATGGCGCTGAAGGTTAATAATCACCTGAAGATAGACTCCATTGAAATTACATATTATGTTAAATTGACCAGCAGAAGGATGTCCACCCAAAAAGTTCTCTAATTCACGCTGGTATCTACGACTAGATGGAGGGTCTTCACCCTCTGCCGCTCCTTCGTCTTGTTCTTCGTTTAACACCATATCTGATGGTTTCCCTTTGGTATGGTCAATAGGACAAAGAATCTTCAAGTCCTCACTGGGCGGTCCCCAGTCTTTGAAATAACTGACATAGTCCTATAATAATTACACACTGATTATTATTATTATTAGTAGTAGTAGTAACAATAATAGTAACAACAACAACAATAATAATAATAATTATAATAATAGTAATAATAATAATAATAACAATAATAACTGATGTAATTAAACCAAAGGATAATAAGAATGAATAGAGACCTCATCCAACTGCATTCCTAATTTTCAAAAGTTAGTATATCAAGCCACTATGTGGCGTGGTACTACTAGTGATAATAATTGCCAAGTGTGTGAAGTAAGTGATACACTACAAGGAATAACACAAAAAATCAGGCATATTTGTTTGGTGGCGAGTGAGACACTTACGGGGGTTTACACAATCGAGATTCCATGGTGTTTATTTTATTTATTTATTTTTTGCTTATTTATTGGTCCATGTGATCCCTTTTTTCGCTCACGCCACTGATTACGTAAGTTGGTAAAGTGTCCAGATAAAATAACAAATAATGAACATGTCTACACCATATGAGTTGCTGGCCTTGAAAAGCAAGCTACATGTAATCTTGGAGCAGCCTAAGCGCCTGAACTTATATAAAAGGATTGCGGACCCAAAAGCACTATTTAAAGCTAGGCTAGCTCACTTGCCATTACACATATTGTGCACATGTATCGCACATTACACACATGTGTGACTGCATTAGGGGTAAATAATTGAAAATCATTTTTTTTCCTGTAAATACATCAGCAAGAAAAAATTTTTTTTAAAAGCAAGTTAACACAAAACTACATATTTTCTTTATCCAAAAAAAAAAGTACTGTAGTCCAAAAAGAGAAAAGCTAAAAATTCAGACTTACTGTTCAACAACGGTTCAATCTTAAACTTAAATATGTATAGATGGTCATGACGCTGCTACGGAGTTCAAACACAGTGTACTGCTTGTCCACCTTCTAGTTTATTCTGAGCTTCAAAGCCTCGTACCATAAAAAATTTTTGGGCAGACCAACGCTCAAAGGCAAGTGTTTCGGCAGCTATATTTTTTAAAAATATTCTAAAAAAAATAAAATACTGATGCTTTCATTTCAATTTTTATTACAAGTACTATGTCACAGCAACGTAAAAACAAAAAATTAGAATGTTATATTGGATAATCTTCTTTTTTCACATCGGAGAAGTGCTGACTGAACAATCAGCACCATAATAGTGCTATTGCCGGTGAATGGGTTTAAACTAGCCTTCAGTTTATTCTGGTACTAAATATTAAATACTGTACAATTATTTTGCATAAATACTTGTTTGTTTGCTGTTTTTTAAGACGAAAAAGTTGCAGTGATTGGTTACTATGACATTGAAAACCCTTTACCAAAATAATTTTTTAAAACTCGCTTGATTTTTAAGAGCTTGTTGTGCAGAGCTACTGGCACTTCATGCCAACTTAATTACATACTATAGAAACGACTTACTTGTGGAATATAGCTAAAATTCATTGTCAGATAAATAATATTTGAACTTTTAGAAATAAAAACCATTGAATGATGCCTTTTTAATTTCATGAATAAAACATAACTGTAACTTTCTGTTAAACTTTTAAGTAATTAGAAAGGTTTGATTAAGTAATTAGTTTTTGTACAGATCTACGTGTAACAGTCAAAAAATCAACTGGTATTTAATGTGTCTAGTTATAGTTAGAGATTCAACTTACTAGGCTGTCTCAAGCATAGCATTAGTTGAATAAATATATCCCAGACCCACTCCACTCCATTTGAGATAAACTACAGTTCTCCAAAAACATTCTTTATTATGAAAAGATGTGTGTGGTGTATGTGTGTGGCATATGTGTGTATGTGATGAATGTGTGTATATGGTATGTGTGTGGTGTATGTGGTGTATGTGGTATGTGTGTGGTGTATGTGGTATGTGTGTGTGGTGTATGTGTGTGTATCTGTGTATGTGGCGTGCATGTGTATGTGTGTGGTGTTTAGGGAGGGGGGGGGGGGTGCTGCATCGTGTGTATTTTGATGCCAAAAGAAAAGTTAACAGATTTTGTTATTTAGGTAATGTTCACAACCCCACCCTAACCTTACTGTTGTTCCTAACCTTAACCTTACCTTCAAGTGCTGCGGTAGAGGCAGTTGTGAGATCTCACCGTATCTGCTCCTTCCTAGATGGTCAAGAATCTGCAACCTGCAATGCTGCTTGAGGGGGAGTGGCTCCAAATCTGCACCGAGTCAGCATTATCAACATTATCACCGTCATCATATTAAACAGAGAAATACGTTTCCTAAATTACCCTACACTATTAAATATGGGCCATGAATGTGCTTGTATGCTATGTAATTATACGCATACCACGTCAAGGTTGGCTAATAATTACTTCTGCTGGCAAACAAGTTCACAGTTCAATCAACTATTCCACACAAGGTATGATAGTATAAACATGTTACTAAAACGTGGTGTTGGTCAAAACTAATTACATTTTTCGGCTCAAAACCTACCACTAATTCCTAAACTGTTCTATTCACTCTTACCAATTTGTAAAGTTTCCAGGTCCTTGACAGACTCTTGAGACGGAAGAATTAGAGGTGCGAATGATACATTCGGAAGAACGACTTCGGTAGACCACTCTGACTCGCTCACGCGAACTATACACTCCAACTAACCACACACAACATACACACACACATACACACACAAAATGACTAGAATGCGTTACATATACAATAGCACTACAAGGAAAATTAGAGCTTATTGAGTCAGGTTACAGCTTTTATTGTGCTCAAGGGAGAGTAGGGGGGAAAGGATAGCACAGCAAGTTATACTGTCTCTACCACTCCCTCAATGTAACCCCCCCCCCCCCCCCCCCTGGAATTAGCACGATCTTGATCAAAGTGAATATGAAGGGGTATCACTAGTATCTCTCAGTTGCAAAATACATAAATGACTCCATTATTTTTTTCTATTTCAGCACTTTAATTTGAGAGTTGCCGCATTATTATTTGTTTAGATCCACAGACTGACAGACAGACAGACACAAACAGACAGACAGACAGACATGCAAATTACATGCCACAATTCACATATGAACATGCTCAGATATATAACCACCCACCTGGCTCTCGTGAGGCATGACAAGGCGACCGTGAATTGCCAGCATGTTTTTCATCAGCTGAGCATGCTCAGATGGACATGCTGCGCCACAATAGATGCGGTCATAAAGCAAATTAGCAGGACTGACCAGCAATCCATTGCCTGCTACGAAGAACGGTTCACAGTAGGTGACAGGATCGTAACACGGGTTTCTCTCTTTGAACTCGACCTGCTTCTTGTTGGCAAACTCAATATTCTCCGGATAAATTTCTATACCATGATTAATGCCATAAGGACCGATCAGGAGCCCCACCATAGTAGACAGATAGCCCGTGCCACTACCAATGTTTAGGAAGGAGACACCTAGTCAATGATATGCACAAGGTAAACAAACACACACATACACACATACACACATACAAAATTCTCTTGCAACTGCTAGCGGTTATGTACACCTAGATGCCTGTGCACTAAGCAGGCACTGTGAGCCGTGCAAGCAAAGCTCCTGGAGCCAGGCTAGGAACTCCGCAGGAGAACAAGCATTTCCCCACAGCAAGTGGTATGGGGACCCAAAGTCCCACCTGGACCATTACTGTATCATGAGAAAAGCCTTGGAATTTACACCCCAGCAAACCCAATCACAGCTGGGTGGACACACACACGCACACGCACATGCACACACACACACACACACACACACATGCACACACATACGTACACACACACATACACACACATGCACACATACATATACACACTTCTTGCCTTTGGCAAACTTGAGTGCCTCCACAGCCTTGGTATAGATGCAAGGTGCAGACTGATGGAGTGTGCCACGACGCCAGGCATGATTCTCATACGCCTCCAAGGTATCCTCCTGATCATCAGCAAATACCATAAAATCAGCACGGTCTATCTGCCGAAATACCTAAATCCACATATACATAATATTTTATACATATCTATATTTCAACCATGCCACAATTTGCAAACATCCCATACTCTACACTGTTTATTTGAAGAATATCAGTTGTAACTTGAAATTAGACTAACATTGAGTAAGTAAACCAAAATATGTAGTGTGTGTGTGTGTGTGTGTGACTGACAGCATGATCCATACGGGCAAGTCTCGGTGTGACATTGATGAGCACTATAGCACTAACATTGTTGGAGCCTTTTTCTGAAAATTCACCCTACGGCGTCCAGACCTAATAACACATTTATGGTTGTTCGCATGGCACTAAACTACTTAAAAAATCATGGTCTGCTATCTAACAACTAGCTAGGCTGCTAGTTCCACTGTAATAGATTGATGATCTGAGAGCTATCGAGGACAAACTTCATGGTCCAAACTGTCATCTACACCAAATCGTCATTGGAAAAACTGACTGTTCTATTCATAGGTTGGACGCTTCCAGAGAAAGAAGGGGGGGGGGGGTTCGACCAAATTGATACTGTAACAGGCTTTAGTGAAACCCAGGGTTGGCATGTCAAAATAGTTTTTAAATGCAGATGGTAAAGGGTCTTCACATAGTTTGAGTTTGTGCCAAAAAAAAACAAACTTTTATCTCTGCGAATATGGAAATAACCAGCTATGACAAATTGCATTTGCCTTCCTTCCTATACAACAATCATAGTTTCTGCTAGTTTTGGTTTCATTAACAGCAGCTTTGATTCATCAACACTTTAACCAACATTCTTTAGCCTCACCCACCTCCACCCCACACTACTCACAACCTGACCACAAGTTTATATTGAAATAGACAACTACAGCTATATTTGTCTTACCTTCTCAACTTCTGGCGACTGTATGTAGTCTTCGTAGCACAGGTTATCTACCAGCTCACGATTGTTCTGACCACTACTAACGGCACCGCCCATAGCTATTCGCGGAGGAATGCTCAGTTGGAAAGAAATATAGTTAGCTATAACAGCAGCGTGTAACTCTCAAGTGCCTATAACATTTCGCGTACCACTGGTTTTGTTACTGTCGGTGTCGGCTCGTTTAATCTTCATAGCTTGTAAACAATCTTCAGCGCACGTGAGGAAAGAACCCGTAATGTCCGTCTACCGTCTAAACGTAAACATTCGTTGCATCGCTACTATATCGAATCGTATACAAAAAGAATCTAAAGTGAATCATAGATAGTGAATGTATGGAAGCTTATCAAACAAGGAACTCAAGAGCAAGTTTAATGGCTGCATCGTACTATAATCCAAGCACTATGTTTCTATAAACCGGAGTGAGAATACCAACAGTACATTCTTCTTCCTTATCCTGTTAGATTTTAGACATGGGGGGGGGGGGGGGGGGGGGGGCACATATAATTTTGAGACAAAGCTAAGTACATACAACAGCCAGCTACTAAACTGAGAAAAGTGCTATTGCTATTGATTTCTCTTTAAAACACAGTAATAAAATTGACTTATTTACATGTTTGAAATGTACGAATGCTGAATTCATATTCTATGGCTAAATTTCGTATAATATTTGGAAATTTGTGTACTCCTATATAGGCAACTATATTCTTTACTATAAAAATATGATTGCTGTAACCTGTCAGTGACTAGTTTTGCATGTGCCTATTTACAATAGTAATCTACAGCACTTCATAAAATATAAATATCTGCTGCCACCAGGCTGCATCAATATTACTTATCTACAGCAATGGCATAGCTACAGTGATCAATCCAAACAACAAATGACGCAAATAAATTGTTTAAATACCTACTATCTGTCGACATAAAAAATCAGGAAATGGCGTAATTATATTAAAAAATAGACCACACAGCCAATCTCAAGTGGGGCTTGCTCCTCTCTCGTCTCCAGCCGCCTCACAACCTCAGTCATCGTTTCATTAACTTGTCTTTTGAAATGTCCTTTCAAATTTCTGTCTCAGGAGCTATCGTGGACATTGATGAGTAAGCTATATTAATAGATTTCGTTCATATTAGATTTAAATGTTTCACATTTCAATGGTAACCATGCATAGCCATGCTCATTAGCTATGGGAAATACCTTTGAAGTAAAGCTATTAAAAAGAAATGAATTTTTTTTTTTTTTGTCGTCTACACCATAAAGGAATGGTGTTGTCATTTTTTTTTCTAAGAGTTAGTGCTGTTTCTCGCCTTTGGAGGATGGCCAACCAGTAATACATTATGTATGTATGTATGTATGTACATTACCAGATGATTGGGTAAAGGGTTTACTATACAACCTTGTGCGGTTCGAGGCTTGCAGAATTAAGTGTTCCATAGCCGTCGCGGAGATATATCTTGTAGATGGAAGATATTCAGGTGGCGCTAGTAGACAGCAGTCTCCTCCTGCACAGTCTACTTATTAAAAACGTTAGAGAGGTTAGTTTGTTTTGTTGTTTTTTAAATAGCCTGGGTGTTTCGTGTACCACAAATGGCTACCACCTAAAGTTACCAATGTTCAGTTCGAAGTTATGCAACGGGTCTAGCAATCAGAAAGAGCAATTTGCAAAGCATAAGAGCGAATTAATGCTTGAATAGTAATCTCATTTTTTGTATAATTTTTTATTGATTTTTGCTACAGGCTGGGGCTATAGCTCCTGACAAAGAAATGTTGCTACCAGCTAGCTAGTGTCATAAGGAATTCTGTCCCCCTTCTTAATGATGTCTCCCTGGACAGTCCCCCTGGCATTATTCACACGTGAATTCTGTCCCCCTTCTTAATGATGTCTCCCTGGACAGTCCCCCTGGCATTATTCACACGTGAATTCTGTCCCCCTTCTTAATGATGTCTCCCTGGACAGTTCCCTTGGCATTATTCACACGTGAATTCTGTCCCCCTCCAGACGACATTCACTAGAGAATACTGTCCACCTTCAGTGAATATTGTCCCCTTTCCCACACAAAAAAAATGTGTACTTCTTACGTTAAGTTTAATTGTGTGTGGGCGTCTATAAAATGTGCACACAAATATTTTTAGCTAGTCCCACCTCTGCACTTCTATGAACTCCGAGCTGAAAAGCGTCCTAAAAATGGAAAATGGAGAGTTCCAGTCTATTTCTAAAAAAGGACAATAATTGAAGTGACTGATTCACACACTACTGGCATAGCCTCAGCTAGAACCTCCATTATGAAACACCAGCTTGCAAAGATTTATGGCAGGACGATAAGAAAACCCACAAGGTTTAATTGCATTCCACTATTACCAAACGGATGCGTTGGAATACCCAGACCCTTCTGAGCGTAGCGATTAGCTAAAGGGTCTGGCCTGCGAGACTAGCTCAACTCAAATGCTACAGTTGACAGTACCTAGCCACTAAAAATAATAATTTTGTATGACTAATTCAAACAGTTACATTATAATTTCAAGCATTATTTTTAATAATTGTTTAGCAAAGGTTCTCTCTACATTTATTCAAAAAGTGTTACTATATAAGTGAGATGTACTCATTTTTAGGATTCTTTTTTCCCCAAAATAAGGCTGTGTAGCCTTTTAATTGATTTCACCTTCAGTCACTTTTTCTTTTTAGGAAGAAAACATTTACCTTACAGTGCATAATAACAATGAGGACTTGCCAATATGAATTATTTTAAAGATTTATTTATGAATATTTCCTTTTATTTTCCCTTTAGTTGTGTGAATGCAATATTAAAAGTGATATACAAATACTCCAGTGGTTCATTGAAAAAGTGAAGCAGCAATTGAGTGGGGAAAAAGTAAGTTGCTTGTGTGGACCATTGAGTAATCTTTCAATCACATGTATTTCCTGCAATTAGTTCTAATTAACCTTGCAAAAATAAAGACTTGAGCCCTCTGAGTCACCTAAAATAGCATTAAATTTAACTGGACTCCTCAACAGCAACAGCCTACTCCTTTGAGAGGAGAAAAAATGGTTCCCGAATATCTTACAATCTCTCAGCAAAATAAAAAAGTGTGCTTAACATGCTAGATATAGGTTTCTCTACTAGACATAGTTTACTTAATTACATGCATCATAACTCAGATAACACTGCTCAGTGGTGATCCCCATAGCTAATTGAATACTGCATTCCTTATTTGCAAACAGTTTGGTCACGTAAGTCACGCTAAGCTTCACATAACACATTTGCATGAACTTATTTTGATCACTCATTATATCACTGAATACTGTCAACTTAGTATAGCTAAAAATAGCAATCAAGTTACTGATAGCAAAATGAATTTTTAACTTATACCTGCACCTCAAACAAAATGTTTTGCACTTTTTGTAGTTCACATTGTCAACAACATGCTGTAAGATAATTTCTGAAAAACTGTTCAATTGTGCCAATGAAGTGAAAGAGGTAAGTGATATGTGTGTAATTAGCTAGAGGATACTTTTTCTATAAGGTATGTGAAACATTCCTGAAATAAATATACTGTGAGGCATTGCAAAAACTGTGAAATAGTTTACAAATATCTGTGTAACATAAGCTACTATCTACACTAAAGAACGAATGTTTAGAATAACTATTTCCTCATGTGAGCTTGTTGCAACCATGAAAGGATGTGTATCCAATCGTCATTCCCAACTATTCCTAGCGTGACTTTTTAACAAAATATTGAAAAGACGATACAGTGAAGGCACATAATGATCGTGTGTGAAGGTCATCAATGCTTAAATGGCTGCACAGCCTGCAAGTTGTGTTTTATGATTATACAGTCATGTTTACAGATCATTATTCGAAAACATTCATACTGGCCACGTGCACTGTTAATATATGAAACAAAACTATGCGTGCCAAAGGAAAATAGCATGAATACTGTAATATTTCCCAGTTTGTTTTATGCTGCTTTTTTACATCAATATGTCTCATTAGATTTTTTTTTTTTAATTGATTTCCAGTAGTGTAATTAATATTTGCCATAAATCTAACTGTCTGTATAGTATGATTACATGCATGTAGCTATATTCATTATATCTGTCTCTTTGTCTAACATTTAGCTGCTATAGCTGAAATTGGAGGAACAGACAAAATAATAATAATGTGAATGTAGCGAGTCATATTTAATTGATGAGTTAGTTTACTTATTCCTTGTACTTGATTCTATTTTATTAAAGTAGTATATCATTCATTTGTGATATTTACAAGAATAGTATGAAGGAGAAGAAAGCAAGGAACAAATAGAACACTATCAAGCCAATGACAAAGAAATTGAAGAGCAACAACAGGAGCTGTATGAAATAAAAAGAATACAAGAAGATCAGAAAGGTCAGGAGCAATATCAAGCAAGTGAGGAAGAAGAAGGAAATCCTGAGCACTATCAAGTGTGTGGTAAACTTAGAGATGAAGGAAAGCAAGAAAAACCAGAGCAGCATCAAGTGAATGTGGAAGAAAGGGATGATAAAAAAACACTAAATGAGGACAAGTTTCCTTTTGACACTGAACAAGGTAGAGAGAAAAGAGTGAGACCATATGTCAAGAAAGAAGAAGGGAAACAACATGAAGTGCACCAAAATAAAGATCAAAAAGTAAGTAACCATTTATGGTTGTGGAAATAATAGCAATCATTTAAAAGCATACAAATACACACATACACAGTACACAAATACTTATTTCCTCGAAATCTTTCCACCCTCTAATACTTCCGCCCTCAGTTAGTGTCCACACCGCTCTAGTCCCTTGATATGTATTGGCGCACCCATACTTAGATTTAATTTAATATGACCCGTGCCCACTCCCTTTAGTAAGCAATTCACATGCTTACATGTTCTTTCAGAGTGGCAGCAAACTACATGTATGGAGGGCGGGAACTGAATTATCTCAAATCAGCAACTTTCTAGCGAAAGGGGGGGGGGGGGGTTCAAGCCCTCTCCCCCCCCCCCCCCCCCCCCCCGTCTCTCCCTTTGTCTATATCTTATGACTATTCTTAAACTGCACTTGTTTCATTACAAGTGAAGTTTCTGTTAACATCATACAAAGTGCCTGTTCATACATTAAAATTTTCAAGTGTTGAATCAGAGATTATCTCAAGTAATGTAGCTAGTACATACCTTACAACATTTTGATAATTTTAGCTAATTAAAATAATATGAAGTATGTAATAATTTAAGCATTTCCTCTGCTCTGTTTTCTTAGTTAAGAGGTTGTTATCTCTCATCAAAAAAATCATCTCCTCAGGTGACCCCTGAAGAGAACTTTTACAAGAAGTCTAGTCTTCGGGTTAAGTTTTAATTAACGTATTGGCTGTTAGAACGAGAAAAATTTGCTTTTGTAATAACACAATGAATAATCTAAATAATACATTGAATACCACGCTTATAATTTTTTAAGTCTATTATGCAAAGCAATTAGCTATCAAAATAATAATAATGAGTACTAAAATATTTATATATATATTTTTTTATAATAATTGTTTTAGGATTTCTTCTGTAATATTACAAAAGGAGAGAAAGGATACACATCACTTTGTCTGCTTGTCCAACTACGAGTCTCCAATTATGAAATTGCAAGTTAATGTTGAATTGTATTTTAAATACATTGCTACAACAAAAACTTGAAATATGAGAAATTGGTTCATAGAAAAAGTAGCTTTCAGTTTCACACTTAAGATGTATTTTATGGTACAATGCACTACCTCCACAGACAGTGTATAATATGGCTAAGTTGTCATTAGTGCCACCGCTCTGCACTGCTGATATTCAGCACATTATTTTTAAGTCATTAGTCAATACATTTTCCACTCATGTCCTATACTCTTGGATATTTTTGTTTTGTTTTTGTCTGTTAGGTGTTGTTGTTTTTTCTTCTTCAGTTCCACTGTCTCAATGTAATATGATTTTATTTTTTTGAGACTTTCTTTTAACCACACTGTTAAATAGTAGGGGCTACTGCTGTTCTTTATTCACTGGTGAGTGAAAATGAAGCCAACTCTCAACAATGTTCAAATGCTACTATAAATGTATAGTATTTAGTATTTTCACACTGCCTTCTTTCATCCTGCTTCAATCATCTCAGCTCTCCCAATTCTCTGTCTGTATTGCTAACCTCTTCTGTCTCAGGTTCTATAAAAAAAAAATTAAATTAAAATAAAAAAGAAAGTAAAATTTAATTCTCACACAAAATGAAGGGGAAAGGCTTGAAAATAAAAAAGGAAAAAATGCATAAATATCGAAAGATAAAAACTGTTGAGAAAAAGGTGGGAGAAATAGGTAACAAATATATAAATATATTATATCGTCAGTGCTGGACCCCTGGTGTCACCCCCCCCCCTCCTCACCCCCATTAATAATGTTTTAGGATAACCACTAGATAGTCCACACACTGCAGCACTAATAATCTATATAATAATATGCTTGTGTGTCAGTAACAACGACGACGTCTGACAGTGTGTGTATTCATGAATAATTCATAAGCTTTGGGCGGATTGGTAAGGCATCGTCATCTCGTGATAGGTAAAGTGTCATCACATTCAGTAGAAATTGGTGGTTAATTTTAAAAAGCGGGTGCAATAGATGATGGAAGGTGGTGTAGGTTTCAAAAAGGGAGCAAAAGTACGAAAGAGAAGGTAAAAGGTGGAATCGGCGAGGTAAGGCCGAGTAGGTTTAACTGTTAAAATGGAAGGGAAGAGAAGGCAAAAAGGCGAGTGATTAATTGTAACGAAAAAGCGAGTGGATTCGACGAGTAAAGGCGGGTGAAATCAATGAGTAAAGAAGGGGGTTAGTTTCCAAAACGAAGACGGAAGTTCGAAATAGAAGCTCAAAGTAGGACAGAAATCCAGAAGCAGGAGAGATAGACAAAGGAAAAGGGGACTTCATGACTCAAGAAGAAGAGCTGAAGATAGGAAAGGTGGGGTATAAGAAAAGCTCAGATAGTTCAGAAAAAGAGAGCAGGAGAGGGAAACTTATGTGACCTTAACCAATGGTAGAGAATGATAAAGCAAGGTAACTTGTGCTACTGCATTCTTACTTTGCAATACATCAAGCACCACTATGTGCCGGGGTATTTGCTAGTAACTAATACTACTTCTTAATGCTAGGTTACAACTGCTTTAAAAAAACTTACCCTACAAGTGGTTACTATAGTATGGAAACCCTTTACCATAAATAATCACGGAACATAGCTTGTTGTGAGATAAGGTATTATCATTACATGGTAATAGTAATTTATGACAATGCCATTGAGCTCACCTTCAGATATCACTATATCATGTACTACCTATTGTATTTAAAGTTTTCTTATGCTATATGAACTAGCTGTAAATGTAATAAGTACGGAAATTGCTGGACCCATTTCAGAATATTTATACCATTAATAAAATTATAAAATACAATATTGAAGTCAATTATCATACAAAATAAAAGGAAAATTGACTCAATAATGAATTTTTTTACACAACTTCATTACTTTCACACCTAAACATGTGATAATGAAGATAAAATTTCTATTATAGTGTAGCTGAAGAAGTTATTTATTGTCCCATTATACTAATTTATGTTGTCTACTATATTGCGCAGGACTTCAGTTTCAAATCTTTAAAAGTGATGGCCCCATCTGGAGAATATAAAGCTAACCTAACAGTACATGTTAACCCTCACACAAATAGCATGGAGTACTCAACATTGGCCTATATTTTAGACGATGAACCAGCCACAAACTTTTCATGTAAGTACTGGGTAAGAACAATTACTATAGAACTCACATACCATAAAGCTGAGAGTCAACTTTAAGCATAGTCTTATTAAAGACTTTTTCCTAATACAAATACTCTTGCCATTTTAAGTTCTGAATGCCCCAGGTATGTGTGGGAAAAGTCAGTGAATTTTCTAAATACTATAGACTCGTTATCATTAGTAATACTGTACAACATTTCAGCCCACCAATATTGCCACACCCATAAAAAGCTTAAAAATCTTCCTTTGTCACTTCATGGAAATGTCAGGATTCATTTTAATCAATTATTATTATTGAGGGATTTACTCAAACTTGTACCATCCACAAGCACTTCAACCAAGTTTGTATTGTGTTGCCACAACAATGGTTCATTTTATAACATTATTAGAGAAAAAAGAGAACTTCTTACGTGATTGAAGCTAAACATGGTGACGTGATTGAAGCTAAACATGGTGACATGATTGAAGCTAAACATGGTGACGTGATTGAAGCTAAACATGGTGACATGATTGAAGCTAAACATGGTGACATGATTGAAGCTAAACATGGTGATGTGATTGAAGCTAAACATGGTGATGTGATTGAAGCTAAACATGTTGACATGATTGAAGCTAAACATGGTGACGTGATTGAAGCTAAACATGGTGACGTGATTGAAGCTAAACATGGTGACATGATTGAAGCTAAACATGGTGACGTGATTGAAGCTAAACGTGGTGATGTGATTGAAGCTAAACGTGGTGATGTGATCTAAGCTAAACATGGTGATGTGATTGAAGCTAAACATGGTGATGTGATTGAAGCTAAACATGGTGATGTGATTGAAGCTAAACATGGTGATGTGATTGAAGCTAAACGTGGTGATGTGATCTAAGCTAAACATGGTGATGTGATTGAAGCTAAACATGGTGATGTGATTGAAGCTAAACATGTTGACATGATTGAAGCTAAACATGGTGACATGATTGAAGCTAAACATGGTGATGTGATTGAAGCTAAACATGGTGACATGATTGAAGCTAAACATGGTGACGTGATTGAAGCTAAACATGGTGATGTGATTGAAGCTAAACGTGGTGATGTGATTGAAGCTAAACATGTTGACATGATTGAAGCTAAATATGGTGACATGATTGAAGCTAAACATGGTGGCGTGATTGAAGCTAAACATGGTGATGTGATTGAAGCTAAACATGGTGACGTGATTGAAGCTAAACATGGTGATGTGATTGAAGCTAAACATGGTGACGTGATTGAAGCTAAACATGGTGATGTGATTGAAGCTAAACATGGTGATGTGATTGAAGCTAAACATGGTGACGTGATTGAAGCTAAACATGGTGATGTGATTGAAGCTAAACATGGTGGCGTGATTGAAGCTAAACATGGTGGCATGATTGAAGCTAAACATGGTGATGTGATTGAAGCTAAACATGGTGACGTGATTGAAGCTAAACATGGTGGCGTGATTGAAGCTAAACATGGTGGCGTGATTGAAGCTAAACATGGTGGCGTGTTTGAAGCTAAACATGGTGGCGTGATTGAAGCTAAACATGGTGGCGTGATTGAAGCTAAACATGGTGATGTGATTGAAGCTAAACATGGTGGCGTGATTGAAGCTAAACATGGTGATGTGATTGAAGCTAAACATGGTGACGTGATTGAAGCTAAACATGGTGACGTGATTGAAGCTAAAAATGGTGACATGATTGAAGCTAAACATGGTGACGTGATTGAAGCTAAACATGGTGACGTGATTGAAGCTAAACATGGTGATGTGATTGAAGCTAAACATGGTGGCGTGATTGAAGCTAAACATGGTGGCGTGATTGAAGCTAAACATGGTGGCGTGATTGAAGCTAACATGGTGACGTGATTGAAGCTAAACATGGTGGTGTGATTGAAGCTAAACATGGTGGCGTGATTGAAGCTAAACATGGTGATGTGATTGAAGCTAAACGTGGTGGCATGATTGAAGCTAAACATGGTGATGTGATTGAAGCTAAACATGGTGACATGATTGAAGCTAAACATGGTGACGTGATTGAAGCTAAACATGGTGATGTGATTGAAGCTAAACGTGGTGATGTGATTGAAGCTAAACATGTTGACATGATTGAAGCTAAATATGGTGACATGATTGAAGCTAAACATGGTGGCGTGATTGAAGCTAAACATGGTGATGTGATTGAAGCTAAACATGGTGACGTGATTGAAGCTAAACATGGTGATGTGATTGAAGCTAAACATGGTGACGTGATTGAAGCTAAACATGGTGATGTGATTGAAGCTAAACATGGTGATGTGATTGAAGCTAAACATGGTGACGTGATTGAAGCTAAACATGGTGATGTGATTGAAGCTAAACATGGTGGCGTGATTGAAGCTAAACATGGTGGCATGATTGAAGCTAAACATGGTGATGTGATTGAAGCTAAACATGGTGACATGATTGAAGCTAAACATTGTGACGTGATTGAAGCTAAACATGGTGGCGTGATTGAAGCTAAACATGGTGGCGTGATTGAAGCTAAACATGGTGGCGTGATTGACGCTAAACATGGTGGCGTGATTGAAGCTAAACATGGTGGCGTGATTGAAGCTAAACATGGTGGCGTGATTGAAGCTAAACATGGTGATGTGATTGAAGCTAAACATGGTGGCGTGATTGAAGCTAAACATGGTGATGTGATTGAAGCTAAACATGGTGACGTGATTGAAGCTAAACATGGTGATGTGATTGAAGCTAAACATGGTGGCGTGATTGAAGCTAAACATGGTGATGTGATTGAAGCTAAACATGGTGACGTGATTGAAGCTAAACATGGTGACGTGATTGAAGCTAAAAATGGTGACATGATTGAAGCTAAACATGGTGACGTGATTGAAGCTAAACATGGTGACGTGATTGAAGCTAAACATGGTGATGTGATTGAAGCTAAACATGGTGGCATGATTGAAGCTAAACATGGTGGCGTGATTGAAGCTAAACATGGTGGCGTGATTGAAGCTAACATGGTGACGTGATTGAAGCTAAACATGGTGGTGTGATTGAAGCTAAACATGGTGGCGTGATTGAAGCTAAACATGGTGATGTGATTGAAGCTAAACGTGGTGGCATGATTGAAGCTAAACATGGTGATGTGATTGAAGCTAAACGTGGTGGCATGATTGAAACTAAACATGGTGATGTGACTGAGTAAGATTTTTTAGTGATTGTTTTTGTATTATAGAAGATGATTTGAATCCCAAGATAAATAATGAAATTCCTATTTGTCACTAATACAATCAGTCCGTGTCTGAAACCAAAGGATCTAAAGATTCCCTATACAATTACGTCAATATAGCGAAGAATTAATAAAGGATTTTTTTTTTCATTCTGAAGCAAAATTATTTGCAAGTGATAAATATTAGATAATATTACTATTTAACACCACAACTTCAGGAAAGTTTCTATGAACTATTCCTCCAAGGAACTATCTCAAAGAGCTTGAATATCAAAACGGTTAAGAATAAGTTTAAATGTTTAATTTTTTTTCTTTTCTTTTTTTTAACTTCTCTAGTCAAAATTAAATTTTTTCCTATTATTCTGTAGCTGTCTGGGTGTTTACAACAGCTACAACAACAGGAGGCTATATTGTGCGACCCTATATAATGCCCGGTGTTACACAATCAGGGCATGGAGCAACACTTGATCTTGCCAAAGAGTCTGGTAGAACTCGGAGGGTTACGTTTAAGGTATATCTTACCATTTGAGTTTGCTTATTAGTGTTTTGGTTTTTAGAGAAAACCTCTTATCATGCTGTAGCTATACAGACAAGTTATCATCTTTATTTTTGCTATGCTTGAAACAATTTTTCACAACTATTGTATTAAATCCTAAGTGTCTTCATGAGCTAATGTTGTCACATGGATTACAAAAGTATGAAACCTGGATTAAATATAATGAAATATGTTGTTGTTTTTTCACAACATAGAAATATCCTAAAAATTACCAAAAAAAGTTACCAATTTAATGTATGTGATATAGAACAGAACTACTCCAAATACAGTTTACATTACCTCAATCAGAGGGAGTTATGTTGGCTTGTATGTGAAGATTGATGGGGAGGATTATTATTTAATTCCCAGTCAACAGCAGAGCGGAATTATAATTGGAACCCCCAGAAGAAACCGAGTTGACACACACGTGTGGCAGCTGGAAGATGTGGAGCGTGATAATTTACCTGTACCAGTCGTTTCTAGCTAGTTGAAGCAGTCTTAAAACAATCTATTTGCTTGATCGTGTTTTGTAGCTATTGTGGTATTGTCTCATATTATTTCTGTGTAGATCACCCTTTACCTATTACTTTTGTGATCATCCTGTATTGTAAGACGCATGTGCAGAAGAATAAGATTTGTTCAGTAAATTATAACTACGTGCATTAGGCTCCCCTGTTGTATCTTCCTAAATCAAGCCCAAGGATGCCACATAAACTGGCGACGAGGATGGGATTGTTTCAAGTATGAATCTTTTGGGAAGGTTAGACGAGTTCGATGGCTCCAAAGAGGAATGTCCGCAGTACATTGAGCGAGTTAATCATTTCTTCACGGCCAACGAAATTGACGACGCGACTAAGAAGAAGTCAGCGTTTTTTAGTAGCATCGGTCCTGCTACTTATGCTATAGTCAGGAATTTTGTGTCTCCTGACAAACCTGGGGATAGTCCTTTGAAGAATTGGTGATGATACTTACCGATCATTTCAATCCTACTCCTTCAGAGACAGTTCAACGTTTTAAATTCCATAGTCGTTTCAGGAAGCCTACGGAGAGTGTGGCCGAGTTTGTGTCGGAATTGCGCTCATTAGCCAAATTTTGTAACTTCGGAACTAGTTTAAATGAAATGCTCAGGGACCGCCTGGTTTGCGGAATACAAAATAGTCACATACAGAAGCGATTACTTGGAGAAAAGACTCTCACTTTTGCAAGGGCACTGGAGCTATCCCAAGGATTGGAAACTGCATCAAAGAATGTGAAAGAGTTGGCTCAAGTACAGTTCCTGAAGCTACCACTAGCACTAGTCCAGTGCATGCAGTGAAGTCCACTTTAAAGAGAGGAAGGAGATTAGTAGTTCAGAAGGCAGACCACATAAAGGAACCAATTCCAGGGTACAACGAGAAGAAATCAAGCCAAAAGGACAGCAGCAAGGTGTGTGTCACTCGTGTGGTATATAAGGACATCTGCGTAGCGAGTGCCGTTTCCGTTATGCCAAATGTTACAAGTGCGATAGAGTTGGGCATATACAAAAAGCCTGTCAAGGTAGATCTGGTGCAACGTCTACCCGCGGTAATCTTGCTTACAAGAGGAAGTCAATGTACTGTGTGGAAAAAATTGGTGATGCAGACAATGAGGAAACTGGTAGTGAGGGAGATCTGTACGGCATACATTCCAAGACTAAACATCAACCATATCGAGTGTCTTTGAAAATAGACAGAGAGTTAATGGAAATGGAAATTGATACGGGAGCGTCACTTTCGATCATGTCGGAGGAGGAATTTCGTAATCTCGTCCATTATCTCCAAATGATGTGACACTTCATTCTTATTCTGGTGAGTGTATTCCAGTAGTGGGATCTGTTGATGTTAGCATAAATTACAAAGGGAAAGCAATTACATTACCTTTAGTTATCATGAGAGGTGTGGGTCCAAGCCTCTTAGGAAGAAATTGGTTACAGAATGTACAATTTGACTGGCAGGAAGTATTTTGGTCTCATAATGTTGCACTAACTAAATTGTTAGAAAAGTACAATACAGTATTTTCAGAAGAATTGGGCACTGTGAAGGGATTCCGAGCTAAGATCCATGTAGAACCTCAAGTGTCACCCAAGTTTTCAAAAGCCAGGAGTGTGCCTTACTTTTATTGGGAGAAAGTTGAACAAGAACTAAATCATTTAGTGCAGGAGGGCATACTGCAATCAGTAGAGCATTCAGAATGGGCGTCCCCTATAGTGGCGGTACTAAAAAAGGACTGGAAGGGTGTTCAAATCTGTGGTGATTTCAAGCACACCATCAATCCTGTGTCTAAATTAGACAGATATCCCATTCCTAAAATTCAAGATCTGTTCTCTCAGCTAAGCGGAGGAAAATCCTTTACTAAATTGGACCTTAGCCAAGCATATCTGCAGATTTCACTAGAGGAAGAATCAAAGAATTTAGTCGTGATAAACACTCACAAAGGGTTATTTCGCTACGCTAGAATGCCATATGGAGTTTCTTCAGCTCCAGGAATATTCCAAAGATTTATCGAATTGGTATTACAAGGGATACCAAAAGTTACTGTATACATAGATGACATTCTCATAACTGGGTCCACTGAAGAAGAACATTTACAGAATTTGTCTGAAGTCTTGACATGACTAGAAAAGGCAGGCCTAAAACTCAATCAGAATAAATGCTAATATTTATCACCGCCTGTTACTTACCTGGGTCATAGAATTGATCGGTTTGGACTGCATCCTATAGCAGAGAAAGTAGTAGCCATTCAAGAAGCCCCTGAACCAAGGAATGTCTCAGAGCTTAAAGCATATTTGGGCTTAATCACTTACTACAGTAAATTTCTGCCAAACATGGCTACTGTATTAGCACCGTTGTACAATCTCCTACATAAAGATGTTAACTGGCGATGGTCAGCAAATGAGAATAATGCTTTCTTAGTATCCAAGAAACTCTTGACATCATCTGACTTACTGGTACATTTCAATCTGATCTGGACATCCTACTAATGTGCGATGCTTCATCGTATGGAATTGGTGCTGTTTTGGCTCATCGCATGCCAGATGGTTCGGAATGTCCAATTGGATATGTTTCTCGTTCTCTGACAAAATCTCAATGTAACTATTCTCAGATAGAAAAGGAAGCACTTACCCTAGTGTTTGGAGGTCAGCGGTTCCACTCATACTTGTTAGGTCATCATTTTGAATTAGTGACAGATCATCAACCATTGCTATCACTCTTACATGAACATAAAGCAACTTCGCCACAAGCCTCAGCTCGCATACACCGTTGGTCTCTACTTTTGGCAGCACATGAGTACACCATCGTCTTCAGGAAAACGGACAAGCACCAAAATGCAGATGTATTGAATCGATTGCCAGTACGAAAGTGTCACAGGGAGTTAGACACGCCTCCTGAGTTAGTGTTACTGACGGATCATCTTCGTGATTCACCCATCACTGCACATCATATTCGAGTCTGGTCTCGACGTGACCCTATACTGTCAGCAGTATTATCTTTTGTCCAAAGTGGTTGGCCAGATAGTTGTGATCCAGCACTTTCGTCGTACAGTACAAAAAGAACAGAACTCTCACTCTATCAAGGTTGTCTGATGCGGGGATCTCATGTAGTTGTTCCTCCCCAGGGACGTGAAGGTGTTTTACAGAAACTACATGAAGGGCACTTAGGCATGACAAAGACGAAATCTCTTGCCAGAATGTATGTTTGGTGGCCGTCAATTGACAAAGACATTGAAAGGTCTTTACAAGAATGTATGCACTGCCAACAGCAGTACCCTGATTCTCGATGTGTAGCTACCCTTACAACCTTGGAAATGGCCTTCACGACATTGGGTTAGGCTACATATGGATTTTGCGGGTCCATTTGAAGGGAAAATGATACTGGTGGTGATAGACTCCCATTCAATGTGGATTGAAGCATTTGTTACAAATGGAGCTACTTCACAAGTGGTTATTGAATTGTCACGCATACTGTTTGCCCAGTTTGGTATACCAGAGGTAGTAGTCACAGACAATGGTTTGTGTTTTGTAAGCGAAGAATTCGGAACATTCTTGGTTACCAATGGTATAAAGCACATCACTTCGGCTCCATATCACCCTTCCATCAATGGCCTGACAGAAAGGGAAGTTCAAACAATATAGAGGGGACTGAAGAAAAGCAAACAAGGAAGTTTATTACCCAGATTGGCCAAGTTGTTGATATCATATTGAGCAGCACCCCAAAGCACCACAGGTGAATTTCCATCTGAACTTTTGTTTGGACGACAAATTCGAACTCGCTTGTATTTAATTAAACCATGAAGAGACAGTTGTGTGGAGCTGCAACTACAACAACAGAAAACTTCTCATGATCAAATTGCAGAGGAGAAAGAATTTCGTAAGGGAGAGAGAGTGTATGTTCGTAATTTTGGTCAAGGATCAAGATGTCTCTCTGCAGTAATTGGGGAAGTCACTGGTCCCGTCTCCTATGTTGTTAGGCTTGAAGATAATCGAGTGATGAGACGTCATGCAGATCATATTCGTCGGCAAGCGACAGCTTCCAGCCCTACCATCGTGGATGCAACAGAAGAAGTTGACGATCTGGAAGATTTTCCTAATAGTGCTGTTTTGTCACCTGCAGACCATGCAGGAGATGTTACCACTACGTGCGTGTAGGCTCCCCTGTTGTATCTTCCCAAATCGAGCCCAAGGACTAGGCATAGATAAATATTGCTGGAATTTTTTTGGGAAATATAGGCACATGGAAGCAATGAGAAATATGCTAGAAATATAGGCAACTTTTTTTTAGAATTAGCAGATTACTTAATGTGGAATGTGTGAAAATCTATTAATGCATGATGTAATTATACAAGCAGCAGCTGGATCAGTCTTCCAGTGCTCAGGAAAGAGCACTGGAAGACTATGTTTCAGCTTCAGTTATGCTACAATATAACAGTCGCTAAAAACTTTCTTTTTTGTAATTCACAATGTATCACATGAATTTTGGCCAAGCAATAAATGAGAAATATAGGCACATTTTGAAAGAATTATAGGGCAAGTTTGGGAGCATTGGAGAAAGAATTTTAGGCAGAAAAAAAAGCAATATTTATCTATGCCTACCAAGGACACCACAGCTATAAATACTTTTAGCCCCTTTATTTTATATTTGTCATACCATTTTCATATTTAAAAAAAAGCAGAAAACCATTTTATGATAACAAATTCATTGTTCCATGATGTCCTTAGTTTTCCTGCACAATTGGAACAGGATGGAGATAGCTGGTAGTAACACTGGACAGCTCCCATACATGTACATCAGTGACCAGATCCTCTCTGACACCCACTATCAAACTGTCGGTGCCTGGCACGAGGTATATGTCTTGTCCATCAATAGTGACATACATGGCACGATAGCTGCCTTGCAGTGAAGATATGTGCACTACATTGACTGGATCCATTTTCTGCAAATATACCAGTATTATTATTATTATAATATTGGCGAGCGAGCGAAGTGAGCGAGACACTATACAGTGGTGTCAAATGGAGAATCGGGGATATGTATTTGTATGTATGCGTGGACTAGTGTTGTTTTGGTTAACTAAAACTAAAACTAAAATTAATTTTAGTTACACCTACAACATTTTAGCAAACTAACCAAAACTAAATATCACATAGGATGATAATAACTAAAACTAAAAGTCATAAAGCTCTTGAATAAAAACTAAAATTATTTTAATCAAAACTAAAAATATAGCTAACTATTTGTAGTGTCATCTCTGAAAGAAGACGAATGACCGACCAGTGGTAGTCCCGGAAGCAAAACCCTTTACCCAATCACTTCTTTGTAGCACCTGAGTTGTTTGGCTAAGGCAAATTGTTGGACAGCAGTCAGCGGTTGCTCGACTATCTAGCCCAGCCCCCTCCCTTAGCACGCGCATGTCAAATCATTCAATCTCTGCGCTGTATGTCACAGGGTAATAATAATTACTTCAAAAACTAAATTGTTGTACGTATTCCTGTTTAAAAAAAAAGACAAAAAAAATAATAATAAAACACCAGCTAACAATAATGGTGGAATACAAAAACTAAATTGAAGTCTGCATTTGAAAAACACAATCTATCTAAAATTGATAACTTAAATAAAAGAAAATTGAATTCTAAAAAACCAAAACTAAAGTTAAAATAGAAGTTCGTAAATTTGAAAAACTAAAACTAAAACTATAGAATTGAAATTAGTACATTAGAAAAACTAAAACTAAAATTGTAGTCTTAACTAGTGAAAAACTATAACTAAAATTAATCTTGAGATATTTTTGTCAAAAAAAACTATTGTATGATTTCGAAGGGTCATTCTTGACGTGGAATCGGTAATTTCTAGATTAAGTTAGTGGACTACACACATCTTTTTTATTTAAAATACAACGTTTCGATCGAAGTTATATTCCACCTGAAGAAGATCGAGCAACTTCGATCGAAACGTTGTATTTTAAATAAAAAAGATGTGTGACTAAAATATGTAAATGTTCAACCAAAACAACATAGTGTGGATGTAGGTTTTGTATTTGACCCTCGTATTTTTGTGTTCGCTTGATGGTCGACCACGTCCCTATGACGCAATCCTTTGGTGTAGCAATTCTTTGGTGTAGCGATCTTTACCCGTATCATCAATTTTTTACCCATTTGAATTTGGTTGTGTCTAACATACTCGATTTTTTGCGGACACAGTTATGTCTTACAAACTTAGGAGTTCATTTTCTATTCAAATTAGCTGCAATGGTAAGCTAGATATCTTGGCTAATGTGCTATTTGTCAGAGTTGTAGCCCTACACAACAATATTGTTCTTACTTGAAAATCTATTGTCCAATAGTCAAGTCACGAAGGTAATCCAGTGAACAAGTGTGTGTGTGTGTGAAAGTATACAGTGTTATAGCTACTGCTTAGCTAAAGAATAGCACAACATACACAACCTCCATATAAACATATTAGCTGCATTTACACAGCTTTTTCGGCTGCTGCTGTAGTAGGCAAGTCACCATTTAGGGCAAGACTATAAACTGGGTGGTAATTCCTTAGAAAAGCATGCTTGTTTGTTTGTAGTTGTTGTTTTTGTTTATTTTTTTCTCAAGTCTAATGGTTGTGGAGAGTGATTACTATGGCATTGAAATCCTATACCATATGTCACTTGAAAACTCGCCCATTTTTTAATACCTGTTGTGCTTTTTGTCATGAACACAGGTCATTTAGATGAAGCTATCACTTCTACAGTCAATGGCTATATAGCCACTTGTAGCTACTTTTTTAGGACTAAATAGACTGAATAATGTTTCTATAACTAAGTAAACAGAATCTAAGACATTAACTTCTGGAAAACTAAATGTATGTAGCCTTATTGTTACTTTTGTATTCAGATGATTTTAATTACCTCATGCAAGCGAATCACTTGTGCACAATGGCTCGCTCACCCTTTTCAAACACATCACTAGTTGTTATTATTATATTATTATTATTACATTATTATTAGTAATATTATTATTATTATTATTATTATTCATTATCATCACCATCATCATCCTTATTATTATTATTATTATTATTATTATTATTATTATTATTATATTATAATTTCTTCTCAGCCTTCTTTTACTCATTAGATGTATTCTCTATCTTTTACAGGCTTTTTTTTTTTTAATACGAGGGGGGGGGAAACATTTAATTCTGTATGGTTTAAAAGGACCTGTAAAAGAGAGAGAATACATCTAATATTATTATTATTATTATTATTATTCATTATCATCATCATCATCGTCATCATTATTATTATTAGCTATTGTACTTATTATCGACTTCAACTACTGCAGTATTAATTTTTATGGCTTAACTATTGTAAGTTGGCAAAATTTTGAGTGAAAATTTATTTCTATTCTAGCCAATAAAATGATAGAGCTTACTTGAAAGTCAACATCCCAAAAATTTCCTCTGCATGTTAAGTTAATGGTTGCCCCATAAACATCGGAAGGCATCCCTCCAGGCATTGTGTGTGGTCTCAGTATCACACCATTTTCTCCACCTGGAGTGGGAGGAGCTGGAGTGGTGACCCAAGCAGCTAGGAGACACAAAAAGTATAACTGCTGACAGAGTGTATACGTATAGGTTATTGCACGATGCGGAGGTATGGGATTTACACAACCGAAGGCCGAAATCCTGAGGATAGTGTAAATACCGTACCGACCGAACACAGAGGTGTGCAGCCAACTTGTACCATGGCTACAGGCTATAGGACATGCACAAAAACTAATTTTGATTGGACAGTTTACTTATTCGCCTCCTAGGAGGTGAGTATAAAATTTATTCACTGCGAATTGAGCAATCTGATTGGACAGTTTGAACGTACCATGGTGCAAATATTCTTGGTTGCTTTCATTGATATTATGATCAACACTCGCTTATCAAATGCCACTTATGTGGACTATACTGTAGGATGGTGAACATTGACAATTCTTACCATCCAGATAAGCCAATTCCCATAAAATAAACAGGAATGCAGGCTTTCAGCTGGCTGAAGTCTACCAACACCTAAAAAACACAGAATTTACACTTGGACAATGTAGAAGGCTCTGAGGAAGTAAGGTCCTTGATGAGATGGTCAACTCAATTTGGGGTAGAAGCGCTTAAACATTTCCTTGATTGCAACCATTTTGATTAATATACTGTATCTACATACCTTGATGATTTCAAATTTAGTAATGCCATTATAGTAAGCTACATACATACTAGTGTAGTTGAAGGCAGGTTCATGATCAGGAAAGTACCGCACACTCCCATAAGCCATTCTTCCTGTGTGAGGCTGTATATATGTGTGGCTGTTGCTAGAACTTCCCACTTTAACTTGTAGAGAAAAGACACTGCTATCCTATAGCAATAAGAAATAATAAATATTTGATACATAAAGAGTGATAATAACCTAATGTAGCTTGAAATAATTCACAACTTTAAAATTAGTATATAAATTAATAGAGCATATAAATATGGTGATTGTAACTAGTTACATATAGATCATAGATAACTTTAATTCAGTTAAAACTTTGATTCATTTACAGCACTAACTCCATGGTCACTCTGTGCCCAAATGTTGAAGAGCAGGTCATTAAAAAAAAAATTCTAAAAAAGCACCTTAATGTTAAAAAAGTCCCATGTGAACACGATAGCTACCCCAATGTGACTACTAGAAAATGATGCAAGCAATACCTAACCATTACCTGATCAGAATCGGTTAGACTTAAGTTTACCTCTCTAGCTATAAGTGTAAAAAAAATGCATAATAGCAATTCCACAGGACAACATAGTATTGTGGAAAGCTTTACAAATTATGATTAGTGGTAGCAATATCTAAATTTAATCACATCTTCATTCATGCAGTTTCTTGGCTAGTCTACTGAACATAATATGTAAGAAAAAAATTTAGATTTTTTTATGTAAAATAAAATTGGCTAGCTAGTACAGTAGCTACTTTTCCTTACGAGAGGATCAGTTCCTTTTATCTGCCGCTGAACTTTGGCAATAAAGTCATCAAAAATCTTAATGTCCACATCAATGTTGTCTTCAGATAGCTGTACAAAATTAATAAAATTAAGAAATTTTAAGAAATCGTTAAAAATTAATGAAGAAATTTGTTTCATTAATAGATAAGTCACTTCATTATTTGTACGCTTCCGACTTTATTTGAGTTTCTCTTTATTGAACGGCAAAAAATAGAACAACAAATAGCATTGTACTGTGATGATATGGGCACCCAACTCACCTGCTTTTGGTGATTCTTTAGCAGTAAATGCAGCTCATTACTCTTCTTCAGCAATTTATCGAAATTATCTCTTTCAGACATAACCAGTTCCCACAGAAACGTGATCTGCTACTTCGGGGTGAATTCAGTCGAGGGCTCACGCTAAGTTCATTTGCTCTAAGCATCAATTATTTAATGCCACGAGCAGAGTTTACTTAAATAGGGTTCTGAAAATCCGGTTAGAGTGTTCCCTGTCGTTTGCTGTATTATCTAATTAGGCATGTTAACCAGCAATACCGAGTGCTTATGTTTAACTAACAAATAAATGTATTAGCTGCCTTAACAGACAGTTCTCTGTTGTTTTTTTAAGTATGGTGATAACATCTGTACTTTTGGGTAACAATGAAAGCGTTGCAGTTATAACAGAAGAAAACTATAAACAAGACGAGGAAATTATGACAGCATAGGAACTATGAACAATAAGCATGTAAATTCAGCTTGTAGAAAATCCGTGTCAGCAGACTGTGGTGGCTCCCAAATTTGAGTGCACCTGCAGACTGTTATAATGGCAGATTTAATCCCCACTTGAATTAATTCTACCTCTCAATTATGTCTGTAACATAATTCTTATAGAACTACATACAGGTTAAATTTAGCTATGTCCACAAAGTCTGAGAATTATTTTTTTAATTCTGCTGGTGGAGGTGATCAGAAGTTTAGTTGCATGTAGAAACATATTTAGAAATTTTCCAATGGAATACAGCAAGAACCTCTGCTTTTCCATGTCTTCCATTCCTAAGCAGGGTATGGCCATGTCTAGGGCCTGCCAGATTATGCTCGAAAATTTTAGAATTACTCTATTTCATTCTAAAAAAATTGTTGTTATTCCAAAAGATTCCATCAATTTTCTCTTATTCCAATTAAAAATAAGTGAAATTGTGATGATTGTGGTACCTAATAAAGTTGGTGTGTATTGAAATGACCAAGTAAAAGTATCTATCCCTCTTACTGAATTACTCAATATACAGTAGAGGATTCAAAATAGCCAACTAACCTTTCAGAGAAAACCTAGAATGTCCCTGTATAAGTTCGATGAACAAAGAAAATGTGGTCTGCTACAGCTGAAAAAATTCCTGTGCGAGAAACCGTACCAGACAAATGGGGGGAAATGTGGATTAGGGAATTAAAAGTGTTTAATAATGCTCTTCCCTTTAACATCATAGGTTGGTAATAATTTACTTTTTTTCCCCAATTCTGATGCATTATGATAGTGAGTTGTAATCCTGAGATGACAGAGTTTCGAATATTTCAAACTTTTCTCTTTTGGAGGTATATATAACAAAAGTGACCAACACAAACCCAGCTGCTTAAAATAAGTAATGAAGAAAATAAAAGTATTGATTTTCGTTTATAATCATGGATTATTTTGACTGATTATTCTTTTTTTTTTTTCCTTTGTTATTCTTTAAAACGCTTATATTATTCTAGGAGTATTCCACTATGGAATTTCATGTCTATTTCAGGGAAAAAATGCTAGCATAATCTGGCAGGGCCTAGCCATGTTCCCAGACCCTTCTTTCCCTCCGTAGCGGTTCAGTAAAGGGTGGTCTGGCTACGCCAGACTAATTGTGGGTAGGTTTGAAAAGTGTACCAAAGTGAGGATTTAGCTACAGATTAGTAATTAGTACTGAAATTTAGTTGTTCTAAAATGGAGCTATGCATGCTGAAATGGAGCTATGCATCTGGTAAAGTTCGCCACAAGACCAAAATTGGCTCGCTAACTTTGCTACCCGTTTTGACCTCGTGACTGAAATATACGATTCAAGCAAAACGAGATTAACCCGAAATCGCTCGAGGCATGGCCAGCGAAGGTAGTAGTTATTCAGCGAAGCGAGCGAAGCGAGCGGAGCTGACTCTCTTATGAGTTCGCGATATATATATATATTTAGGTCTAGAAATTGTTTTTATTCTTGCGTGGGCGTACGTGTGTACCCTTTCTCCTACGCGCTTGCGCGGGCCGGGTAACCTTCTTAGCAACATTTTGTTTTGTTTACCCGCTGTACGAAGTAGCGATGCCCAGTAGACAAAACGTTCCCTTTATCCTACGCGCTTGCGCGGGCCGGGTAACCTTCTTAGCAACATTTTGTTTTGTTTACCCGCCTTACGAAGTAGCGATGCCCAGTAGACAAAACGTTAGAAACGCTCGGTCTAGAGCTTTGAGGGCGTTAGGAACTCCAGAAGAAAAAATAGTAAGGAGAGAGACAAGAAATGAAAAGGACAGGGCAAGGAGGAGGAGAGCTAAAACGAAACAGAAACAGGTAGCAAAGTAAAGAATCTTTCTTTTTGAAAAGCCATTAAATGTTCCTAATTTATTTATTAGACTATTCCTGAGGATTACCGTACCAATCAACTTTATACAGCTGTAGACTCAACTACTCTTGAAGACACTGAAAATGCAGCCACACCATCTGAACAAGAAGCTAATATCCCCACTACTTTTTGTACTGCAAGAGGAAGGAAAAGACATCTATCAGAGGACCTCCATTCTCATATACACCCAAAGCAGCAAAAAAAGTTGCAGAAAATATAACTCAAACAATTTCGATACCGCAAAGCCTTTCAGCTTATCAGCAACGAATGCAAGAGGTAAATATAAAATAAAATATATACTTCAATAAGTTAATACTAGACATATTTTGTTTAGGAAACCATTATGCAGAGAGCAACGTCTACAACTAATGTCACAAAAACAGCAAGTCACACATTTGTTTGAAAGTGATAGTGAAAGAGATCACAGGCTCCACTGTTTGTCTACTAACCAACTGTTGAGAACAGCAAATGAATCTTCATTACAAAATTCCTCTATAGATTAGAGCAGTTGTCAACTAACCAACAGCAGAGATTGGCTGATGAAACACCACTTCAACGGGAGACTAGATTGTCTCAAGTTAGGGGGAACAGGTCAAGACAACATCCCCAGGTTCCATTGCACAATATTATTCCAGCATTTTGATGATCCTCAAGTTCACACAGCAATGGTAATTTTCATGCTAAACTCTCATCGATTACTATCCCAGTCTGCATAACGTGTATGGAGAAGTTTCCAGGCACCAAAATGAAATTTAAGTCATTGGATTGTTGTCGATGTAGCCGGGATAATCATATCCCTAAGCTCTATTCAGCTCAAAATAACATGCATCCTGGAAACATTCCTCCACTTGCAGGTTAAATTTAATGTAAAACTATAAAAATTAACCTAACTCTATTATCAAACTATGTAGTCTAAGATCTACATCCATTTAACATACTCTGCTCTCCCTCTGAATATGTTATAGTACCCAAACAAACTCTTTTATTTTTTATTTTTATTAAACCACAAAGTTTACATCAGCTATAACTGTAATGGTGTATGACATTTTTAATTAAATAGCGGTATATTCTGTCTAAAACACCAGCCAATAACTTTGATGGTAAAATAATTCATTATTCTTATATTATCACAAATAATATAACATTTAAACTTTATTATATAAAGCAATACTATGTAGCTGATTACGAATTACATTAATAAAATAAATAATAAAATAATTCATTACTCTTGTTTTTCCACAAAAAGTATAACATTTAAACTTTATTATACTTAGCCTAAATTTTATAACCTTCATCATACAGTGGTATAGAATAGAAGCACCAATGAATCTATATGAAACAACAGACAGACATAACATTAACAACATCAAAATAAATAACTGTATCTATAGCTGCAATTACAGGGAACATGCATCGCTCGCTTCGCTATTTTGCGCTATTCGAGCGCACCACTAGTTACGGTTTAATCGAAGTCAGCCAGGTACTGCATTCCTTATACGTCAACTGTGGATCCCAGGTACTGTAGCCAAGCCGTTTTGTATATCCAACTAGATATTGATCCCCCAAGAAACTGTAAAATGTCTAACAGCTGTCATAGTATATAAAAATGCTGAGTTAATGCACTTTTATTTCAACGAGGTGTTGTGGGCACAAGAATTATCACTGACAAGTATGGTAGTGATTACAAAGGGCTACAATGAGTAAAAAGTGGAAGTACTAGTACTAGTGATGTGCTAGAGCACAAATGGCGAGCGAGCCTAAAGACTATACTATTTTTATATGAATGATTTTGACTTCTAACACAGAAGCTACTGAAAATAAGGTCCAGTTTTTTAATTTCGCATGCAAGGTAAAGGGATTTCAGTGCCATAGTAACAACTCCTGCAACTGCTTGAATTGAAGGAGAGAAAAAACAAAAAAAAACAATACACGCTATTTAAAAGTTTTCTTTGTGATATTCTTTAGCTAAGTAGTGGTTGTAACACACAATGCTTTGACACAACTGGACATGCACCTACACAGACTTACCTTCGCAGTAGTCTTGTGGAAATGTATTTTCAAGTAAATACTGTTGCGCACGGCTTATAACCATGAAAAAGAGCGCATTGACTTACCACCACCACTAACTCGAATAGAAATGGAAGTCCATTAAGTTTTTAAGTTTTAACCGCACCCGCAAAAGAATTCAAAACGGTAAACAATTCAATTTCTAGGGTGATACGGGTACTGATCGATAAACCAGAGGATTCTGTTTAGTGCAATTTGGGACGGGGTCGACCACATAACTAACACAAAAACGCGAGGGTCAAAGTACAAAATAAGTAGCTACAACTAGTACTTTTGCAAGAAGTCGAAATGTCAGCTTAAACTTAATTAAACATAATAATAGTGGCTGTTTAAAAAAGGAAAAACTGCTATTATTATAACAATTTCAGCCAAGAACGACTGAATTATTTTAAGTATTCTAGTGTCTGAAAGCTTAATGGCTTATTATAGTTAGTTGTATAGCTACCGATTTGTATTTATTTATTTAGTTGTTTATTTATATAAATATAATATACTTATTTATTTTATTTTATTCATTGCAAATTTCATATCTTTTTTTAAGTAGGAAGACATGAACCTACCAGAACATGTGGTTGTACTACACAATGCAATAGTTGTACACATCTTCCTGTTAGGTTAAATTCTCACAACCTCCTTCTACTATGATCTAGTAGAGCATAGCTGGTGTGGTGCAGGTCACTGTTAGCCTAAGAGACGCAGTTGCATTGCCACCAGAGTTTCAGGCTAGCACCCAGTAAGCTAAGTCACACAGCAAAGCTAGGCTCTTGAATTCTCCAACCCAGGGTTTAGCTAGCAAGGCCCTAACCCCAGTTTCTCGATGTATCAGAGTTTTAAGGAGATCTTTCAAGTTATGCTAAAACTGAGAACTGAGGGGGAAAAAGGAAGTGAATGAATAATATATGTATAGGTGAATGGTGAGTGGTGTGTATTTAGTCTATACATAGCATGAAAAGATGTAATGTGAGTAAATTGTTTAGTCTATACATAGCATGAGAAGATGTAATGTGAATAAGTTAATTTTGTATACAGCAATAGGTAAATAGATGTAGCTAATGGTACAGAAAGTAAATGACTATTTAATTAGTTAATGTTGTTAATGTGGGGTGGTGTCACACCACACTGGGTAATAGCCAAATTGAGTACAATAGTTCATTTTGACTTTTTTTTAAATGTTGGAAAACTACCCAGAAACAACGCTTCGTATGTGATGACTAGTGCACTCAATTCAATCAAAAAATCAAATTTTTATGCAAGATTATGTAACATAGCCATTTTAATTTGAGGTTTAATCTTATTACAATTATCAAGTTCTGACCCTACGTAAAAACTAAATAAAATCTAGTTTCAATCTAGTATTTATGAAGGGTCAGAACTTGATAATTGTGATGATAAAGCCTTTTTAATCCACAAATTATGGCTCCTCTCCGGAGGGGGAGGTGTTTCAGGTCGACACCGAAAAGGTGTTCTGACGGCACATAATAGGTGGCCTGTTGAGTACGAGACTGCAGCAAGCGGTACTACTCAACAGTATAAAGGAAAATGTAAAGGTCTTGGTAGTCGAGGGTTGTCGTAGCTCAGTGGTTAGAGCACTGGTGGCTAAAGCCAGTGGCCCTGGGTTCAAATCTCCGGCGATAATTAAGATTTTTTCACATTTTTCCTTAGCTTTTTTCCAGACCCCTTTAGGTGACAAAGTTTCAATCTTTTCTTTATTAGTCCTCTAATTCTTGGAGATTCTTCAGAGTTTACTTATTATTCTTTGACCAGTATTCTTGTTTGACTTCACTTCAATTATTTGAAGACACAAAAAGCAGTTTCCAACACATGATAATTCACTTGAACTTCATGCATACTACACAACATTTTTGTAAACTCTCAAAAAAAACTAAGGTCTAAATTCAAGTCACAATTTCATTATTTAATCAACTTTCAGTAGATTTATTTATTATTTCGTGAGCTCAACAAGTATTGCATTCATTCACTCCCCAAATTTGAGTCAAACTCAATTATGCTGAAATAAACGACGCTGCATAGATGAGGACTTTCTTAGACAGAACTGGGTGCAGGAGAACTGAATTCTTTTAAAAAAAAATCACAAAAGAAGAATTCAAGATGTTTGCTATTGGTGACAAGGAAACTAGATGGATATAATTAGATAGTGTTAGATGGAAAAATTTCAGCGAGTTTTGTTGACCCATTTATTTATTTATTTTTTAATATTTCTTAATGTAACAATGTTCTCTCATGATTTTGTGATTACTAAATAATTACTATGCTTTTACTTTCGTTAATTTCTTTGCTGTAGTTGACTGTAGAGCAGCAGCAGGTGAATGTTGAGATCCTCCAAGAGTTGTGTACAGCAGTCCAAAAACAACTAGAGGGAAATGACGAAATTGTAAGTTATAAAGTAATCTAATAAATATCACATCTGAAACTCACTAATCAACTCTTCCCAGATTTACTATTTCCTCTCAATGGTTTAGGGGTAAATGTTCACAAATAACATACTACATAAGTAGAAGTTTAAGCGATAATAACACAACTTAATGCTTGTACACTAGTCAGGATGAGTGGGTGTATGCATGACACAATTACTGATTGTTTAAAAAATAATATGCATTGTAATTATATTAAAAGAATAACTTGTACTTTGGCTTCCTTATATGAGGGGGGGGGGGGGAATGAAAGCAAGAAGGAATACAAAAACCTAAATAAATGAAGCACCAAAGACACAAGCCCTCAGTGCTACTATACACTATAAAGCACTTATAAAATCATTTCTCTAATTTATCAATATATATCTATGCAATGAAAACAGCAGTTCATAAACATGCATGGAACACTCACCTAATTCAAGTTTCAACAAGAAACTCAAATACCGGCACTCCATAACATAAAGCCAAATTTTCGCAAGAAGTAAGGAATTATTTACTCATGCGAGTATGACGTGATAATAAAAGCGCCCACTAAGGGTTACAATCATGCAGCCAAAAAATAATTATTGGGAAAACTATGTAAGTCAAACAAAATTCTGGCACATTAAAGTGACTTAAACGTTCCGGTATAGCTTCATACGTTTTTTTAATCTTCGGAAGGTGCTGTTTTTGAAATCTGCTGTTGTGTGACATTAATGACTGACTGACAGGCACACAAACAGAGTACTATAACTCTCTATGTAAGCATTGAAATATTTGAGATAGAACAAGAAATAAAAGAATTACGTTGTTAAGTGAATGATACATTGATTTTCTCAGTGATTTGGAAAAGGAATCAGGCATTATTTAGTTTTTCCTGAAAATTTTTGAGCACTTCTAATTTAAATTTAGTTATTCTAAAATTATAATTATTTATTTGAATATTCTATATTCATTGTGACTCTATGGCCAAATCATTTTTGAACACAAAGAAGGTGTGGTGTTTTGTTGTTTTCTTTTGTTTTTTTTTGTAATATCATAGCAGTGGAAAACTGAAATAATAATCGCATTAGTCATGGCAATCTATCCACAACCTTGCTCCATTTATCTGCTAATATTGTAACAAACTTTCTGGGCAGAGATAGTTCACAAATTGGGACGAAAAATATGAATAATGGCATAATTAGAGTAGAATTGAGGATTATACAAGATTATGATTGCTTAACTGCTCAAATCTTTAGAATTAACATTAGCTAGCAAAAAAAAACTATGGTATTCGGATTAATAACTCTTGTGGTGAGAAATTTCACTCAGCTTTACCATGTAAAAATTTTCTTGCATTTCCCATGCTATTAAACCCAAATACCACAGTTTTCCATGCAATCATATATCCATTTTTTCACCTTGTATTTGTATTTGTTATTTTCATTTACAAGAATTTGGATTTGAAGTCCTTAAAGGTGAAAGCCAAGTTTGACAAGGAGCCTTTCCAGAACCTCATTGTCCATATCGACCCTCATTCTACCATGATGAAGTACTCTACTGTATACATAGTGAACGATGAAACAGCATCAAACTATTCCAGTAAGTATCAGTGAGCTTCAGCACAAAAGGCTAGCTTGTCGAGCTAATGTATAAGCAACAAGAGCTTCCCAATGAGTCACATCTACAATTTTTATTCAAATTCTCAGTATTAATCTTATATGTTCTCCTTTCACTGGTGTCTTTTTATGAGTGGTAAAGGGTTGGGCTATAGAAAACAAGGAATGTATTCGTGTGTTTACTGCCAGTGTTTTTTTTTCTCTGATTAGTCCAATGTCGAGAATTATTGGATTCGTCAGTTAAATAATCAATCATTGCCCTCTACCTTGTCAGCAACCCCTCAATGGTGGTATGCTTGAAGTTTTATGCTCACACCAATAATCAACTGTTTATCTTGTCCAATTCACCACAAACTCCACCCATTTCCCATTTTAGCCCCTATTATATCTATATATCTGTCTGTCTGTCTGTATGTATGTATGTATGTTTATTTGTCTGCCTATCTAATCGATCAATCTTTCTTTCTATTTATACATACATGTACGTACATATAATATTTATTACATGAGTTAAGTATGATATGGTGAGGTATTTCATGAGCAAATTAATCTATTTTCATGAGCCATGGACGAGTAATAAAACCAGAAATTGAAATATCTTACTATATGCCACTGTGACAGAGTGTAATAAGTGGTTTATTCTATACTATATATCTTAGCTGCCCGGGTTGGATAGTTTTTGTAGCTAGGTTGGTTGCTTGCCAATACAGCATGAGATAGCACCATAAAATATTGGGTCACACACTTAAAAATACTTTTTTGAAAATATTTAGCATAAAACTTATACATTATGTGATATAATGCATATTATTGTACACTGGATATATTTCCTTGAGTATTTCCACATCACGTTATGTAATAGTTAGAGCATAAGCGCTTGGGTACTGGTACATTTAGTGCACTGAAGCCCAAGGCGAGGGCTTTGTGCACTAAATCCACCAGTACCTAAGCTTGCATGCTCTAACTATTTTAGATCCTGTTTACCCACGCCTGCCCAGTTTCCACTAGCAACTTTGTTTATCAGCATTTTCGGTGTCAAGCGAATTCTTCTGTGTTTCCGGCCCAAAATTAAAATTCAATTATAATTCAATTGAGGCACTCTTTACTTTAGCATTGTAGCTGCCAGCTGTTATCTCCAGATCTAACTTTATGTGGGCTGCTCTGCAGTAAGCAGTAAAGCAGCTAGCTATGTTAAGGTAAATTTCTGAGTATGAGCGGCTGCAGGAGAGTTTTATGATAGAGGGCTGGTCCCTGGTGGTCGATATGAGAGAGTAGTAGACCCTCCATATCCAGGCCTCACACAACCTGCTCCCTGCTTTATCTGGCCTATTCTATTAAACTAAAACTCAAAAATAGCAATACCCCAAGGGTGGTTAGTATGCACAGGTCATATACCTAAAGGCAAAAAATAGTGCACACTTACCAAGTTAGTACACCTAGTAACAATATAGCAACGGGTTCTAATAAACATTAGAACCCGTTGCTATATTGTTACTAGGTGTACTAACTTGGTAAGTGTGCACTATTTTTTGCCTTTAGGTATATAAACTGTGCATACTAACCACCCTTGGGGTGTTGCTATTTTTGAGTTTTAGTTTAATAGAATAGGCCGGATAAAGCTGTGTGAGGCCGGATAAAGCTGTGTGAGGCCTGGATATGATATGTGAGGGTCTACTACCCTCTCATATCCGACCTATACGGGACCAGCCCTAGTTGACAACTCTCCAGCAGCCCTAGTTCGACAACTCTCCAGCAGCGACAACTCTCCAGCAGCCCTAGTTCGGACAACTCTCCTGCTGACACTCATACCCGCAGGAATTTACCGTAGCTAGCTGCTTAACTGTTTACTGCAGAGCAGAGCAGCCCAGGGTAGAGTTAGATCTGGAGATAACAGCTGGCAGCTACAATGCTAAAGTAAACCTGCTAGGTGTGCTTCAATTGAATTTTAATTGAATTTTAATTTTGGGCCGGAAATTCGCTTGACACCGCCATATTTGTGCGAAAATGCTGATAAACCAAGTTGCTAGTGGAAACTGGCGGGTAAACGGGTTCTAAAACTGGGCCGCTTTGTGGGTAAACGGGTTCTAAAATAGTTAGAGCATGCGCTCAGGTACTGGTGGATTTAGTGCACACGAAAATACTTGCGCATGTTCTTGAAATATCTCCCCACATTGTACACTGGCTCGTGCAATAAGTACTACATATATATAATTTGAATCTATTTCATTATGCTTGCTATATATTGTTTTTGATGCAGCTGCCTGGGTGTTTACTCCCGATCAGTCAGGTAAAGGAGGAGACATTTTACGACCTTACATTATGCCCGCAGTGGTACCAACTGAACAAGGAGCTGCCACTATCCATCTTGAACAACAAACAAGGAATAAAAATATATGGGTAGTCAAGTTCAAGGTAGTGAAAAGTTATTACAATGGATGATACAAAAAGTGCTTATTGACTGAATTAGTAAAGGAGGAATGTTTGACTTCTCCTTCAATAAGTTTATGTGAATTATTAAAATTTTAACTGGGATAAGTATTATAATGGCAGCACAATATACATTAATTTTTACCCTGCCAAATATTCATCCGTGACCATCACATAAAGTCACTGATGAAGATACTGCAGAGTCGAAATGTTTGACAAATATATAATTTTGTGCTGTCGCTGTACTATTTATTCCAGTTAATAATAAGTGACATTTATTATTCTTACGAAATAAAGTTGAGTGTAGACCAGTAGTTTCATATCAGAAGAAAATCACTGGTCAAAAATTGATGGGAAGGACAAGAACTGGCAATTAATTTAGGGTCTCCTTGAGAATTAGTATTTAATAAGACAATGTTTGACTGACTTGAAAGAGCAATAGGTATTACATGTACTTATATATCCACCCTTGCCTTGCATTACATAAGTGATGGTAAAACTTATAGCTTCACTGCTTTATTATTTTTTTAAATTGAGCTAGAATTTAATTACAAGAAACTCTCCAAATATAGGACACTTAGGGACAACTATCTGTGTCCATTGTCGGAACTTAGATGTGACTGCTATTAGCAGGGTGTTGCAAATACGTTGTTTTTATTGGACTTTCAGTCAGTACACTGACCACTATCCAGTATTGACCGTATATCCACTAATGAAGAACTTGAAGGGTCTACTGTATTACAAAATTAATAAAGCTGATTTTCATGATCTGAGCTTTCTCTAAATTTATGTCCCAGTTTTAATTTAGTCCTGGACTTCACCTTCAAAGATTGAAAGCTGCTTTCACTCACCATCTGCTAAATTGCTCACACAGTCCTGATTGATATCTTCTGTAATAATATAAGATCGTCTAGCCACCCCCATTGCTTGCCTCAGGCAAACAGTCAGTGAAATGCAGGCTGTGCAAAAGGGGCTCTTTTTTATTTAAGAATGGCTCATTAAAACATGCCAGCACTTGTCACACATCAGTGATAACATCATATGATTACATTTTGCAGTGATGTGGCACATTCTATAATTCTCTCACGTTTCCATTCTTTATATTTATTCATTTTTCTTTAATTTTATTTTTATTTATTTTTATTTTATTTATTTATTTATTTATTTTTTGCATATGTGTTGTTAGTAAACCATTCTTGGTGTTGTTATGGGTGCATAATTTCCCGTTGAAAAGGATGACGTAGCTAATCCCAACTGTTTCCACATTAGTGAGACCCTGCTTTAATTGAATATCATCGTAAACAAAAGAATCTAAATAAAAAAGTATTAAATCAAATTTGCAAGTAATCAACCAACATTTTCTGATATCAACATCCTATGCATTAATCAATGTACATGTGTTAAGTCTTTGCAATTATCACGTGTGCATGTGTACTCGTGCACAAATGTGTGTTAAGTGTACTATACCATGCATTTACATATGTGTGTTGCTGTGTGTGTCTAAAATACATGTAACATGTAGCAAGGGCACAGGCCTGCATCAGTTTACATATCTCCGGGGCCTGGCAGCTATGCTGCATTGTACGTGAAACGTAAGTTTCTTCATACATACAATGCGCCAATTAGCCTGATTTGGTGTAAACTAGCTATCTATGAATGTACACCTTTAGATACCCACGATGATATTTATTTGGTGCCAGACACCGCTGTGGAGGAAATAATATTGAAAAAGTCCGAGATAGTTGGTGTGAAGAAAAACATGGTTGATGACATCCATGTTTGGGATATAGAGGATGTCAAAACGAAATACATCTTTCCTGTTCCCGTTTCTTCTGCTGAAAAAGTCTCACAGGATCAGACTAAGCCTGTTTCTTTGTGCAATACTTTATAAATTTGAGTTAGTGACTGAAATATCTATTTTATAGTGTTTTAATCTGCATATTTAATATCCACGGCTTCATTGTTTTGTTGATTAGAGATACTAGAACAGAAATTGAAATAATGGTGATAAAATTATAAAATGATATTAATGTGTTGCCTTTAATCCTAGTCTCTTTCAGCTAGTAGCTAATAGAGAAAGTTGCTACTTGTCTTTGTGACTATGTCAGGATTAAGTATGTATAATAATATTACAAAAGTAAAAGATGTCTTAAATTATCTAAGACAGTTGGAGCAGTTTTATATATTCACAAGCAAGAAAAATATTTTTAGCTTTATTTGTTTGTTTGTTTGTTTGATTATTAAATCAGCAACACTGTGAGACTTTGTTGCTGTCTTTTTTTGTTTTTGTTTTCGGTAAGTGATAATTTTATCCAAGAAGTTTAGGTATAAAGATGTGCAACTAGATCCTGAGTAGTCAGTTAGGTGCTAATGGGTTTAATGAAATACCATATTCATAGCTTAGTATACAATCCTAGTATTAAACAGCTTATAATTACTTTAATAAGTCTTAGCATCTCATTCAAAGGTTATATAGAGAGTTGCTTTCAAGTCAACTTATAGTGATGATAAATCAATGAAATGAAATGCAGGTTTTGATGAATGATAAAAAGTAAAAAAGTAATTATTTTGAGCTAGTTCAATGTGTTACATTTTCCACATATTTCCCTTTTAACATAGAGAAGGTTTCAAGCGAGTTTGCTAAGTAATCTAGGGTTCTCATTTGGCCCCAAAAAACGTATTCATTTTATTAACCACTTAGCTACTAATAAAAGAACTTTAGTAGTCATAATTTGCCCAAATTTACGCTAGCCACCACCATTGTATTTATCAATAATTGTGTGAATGATGAAGTATTTATGCTACTCAACGAAAATAAGTTGCTGGAACTATTACAAAAGTTCAGTGTATGTGGGGTGGTATAGCTTTCACCAGTACTGGAATTTGTGGTAACTGCCACCAGAGATTGTGCCGGTTAGCTGCTTGCCCTAGTCAATGTGTAGAATTTAACTACATAGATTAATATAATATTATACATTAAAACACTACATAGCACAAAGACAGCACTGAACAGGACCATGTCATGTGGCTAAGTCTGGGGGAAATGACATCCAGGTGAACATTAAAAGGGTTGAGAACAGGAAGGAAACATACATGTAACTCGAGCAATACAGGAAACTACATTTCAATGAACAAAACTAAGCTCACAAAGCTGTACAACTAAAACAATGACAATGATAAGTTCACTTGTTCTCAGTCTTTTCTACTTCACACTATTTCATCCGCTCTCATTCTCTCCAAGCCTTGCTAGGGACTGGCCCCACAGTGTATATCAGTCAAAGAAATGAAGTCAAAAAAGGAAAGCCAATCGAATTTTGTTTATGAACATGATAATAACAAAAGTTAAGTTGCCACTCCGCCTAAGGAAAAGGGATAGCATGCTGAACAAGAAACTACACACATGTAGTTAAGTTCGAGGACGATAAGTGTATTACGTGTAGGTCAGTTAAGTAGTCTGCTGCACCGTTGAAGTACTCTGGTAGTGCTTTGAGGAATCCACTACATCTTGGTCAGAATTGGACCCGGTACTTCTATCTCTATTGGAGCCAGCTTAGATTTACATGACTGCAGCTTAAAGAAGCTTTTCAAGCTCTCCCTCCCCTCCTGCCTATTATTCAAGGGAGACAAGTCCTCGCACTTTTAGACAAACTATGTATTGGCTGGAAAAACACGAAACAAGCATTGACCTTGTTTAGGGAATTTCTAATTATTACATCATAAAACTTAAGTACAGTAATTGTTAGAATTTCACACCGGCTCCCACTCTTAATGAGATAGGTAAGCCTTTATCCATACTTTGTTCTAGACAGGTAAACTAGAAAAGGAAAGCTAAATTAAGAAATAACATAAATCACTCTATGGTCTTCATCTAGAAAACCCAGTATCCACAGAAACCATGTTTTCCCTCATACTAAAGTAGACTAGTGACAAGGGAATGTTAATGTAGTTATGTGACGACATTGATTGGTTTCCTAGATGGGTCTCAGGGTGCTACATAAGCTACTGAACAAACAGTAGTAAGATGTGACACTTAGTAATCAACATCACATAATATTTAGCAATGACTATATCAGTAGCTGTCACATGCGTGGGCAAAATTCTACTTTTGTTCTCTGAACTTTCTAAATTAACTCCAAACTTTATTTATTAATTATTATTTTTATTTCATTTATTTATTTTTTTTTTTTTTATGACAGTGTTAGCTTGAATACATCTCAGATCACCTGTAACATATTATATACTTTGTATAGGATTGGCATGTGAGGTCTTTGACTGTGAAAGACAGCTATGGAGGTGATCATGCTAACCATCTAGATCAAACTGTCTGCTAGACCCCCAAAGCACTAAGGAAACCAATCAAGTATAAATCAAACATTTGAAGTAATAAGAGCCATGTGCACATTTTAGCAAAACATCTAATCACTTGAGTTGTTTTAACTTAACCTTTTCTGGTAATAATAAGTCAATATTGGTTGGCAGAGGGGAATTGAAAATATATAGAATTCTGTGGCCACATACGGCAAAAATATAGTTGTTGTTTTTTTAGCCTCAACTCTTTTCCTACTTTTTTTGCAGCTATTGGAATGAATGAAAAATACGACTACTATCATGCCACCAAAATATAAAAAGGTAACAAACCTACACTTTTGCATTACAAATTATACATTCTTGCCTTTTGGGATGCATCTGGCTCAATTATCAACTGTTGTAAAAGTACGGAATGGGCATGGATTCCGATATTTTATTCCATTTCAGTTTATTTTGCGACTCCTTACACCTTGTTAGTTATTTTTCTTAGCTCTCCATCTTCACATCAAGTTAAATTGAGCTAGAATTAGCCATAGATGATTTCCTTCAGTGTTCAAACATGGATATAAGTAAACTCCATCACAGCTTGTTAGCTGAGCAAAAAAAGACTAGTTACTCGTTGTACTTCATTGTTGTAGGTTTGGTCAAAACTTAATCAAAACGTAACTATAATGTAAAACTTTTATTGCAGTGATTTAAGAAAAAGTGAATTCAGGTGTAGGAATCATTTTAACAAAGCCTATAATTATTTCAAGGCTGGCTCAACACAGCTCGCTACCAATATTTGCATTCAAGACTTTCTAAAGACCAAAAAAGCTTATGATAAACTGATAAGTTCATTTTGTGGGTTAGCATTATTATAACATATCTATTCAGAGGATTCTACTAATTCGAATTAGCATTGATGCTAATTTAGACTTTTACTTTGTGAGCTGCTCTCTTGCGGGGCCTGTTATGTCATTACATCATGTCGCTGCTTGTTACTACAGAAGCAGAGAAGCGGTCAAAGCCAACGGAGATGCCGGCGGGGGGGGTTGCAGCCCCCGGAGCCCCCTCCCCCCTTCCCTGCGGCACTCCGGAAATGCCAGTACCCCGGAAATGAAACGCACACAAACAAAAGTACCGTATACACGCATATAAGCGACAAGATAAATCTGCAGCGCAGTTGCGAAGCACTTCGAGAAGTCCAACTATGTCTGGTCGGAATATAGATCCGCTACTCCTGTCCTTGCTTGAAGCTAGCATAAAGTTGCATCTGCTGCTGCTTAAAAAAGCTTATCAGGTTAGCAACAAAATTATATCTGTAGTCCAAGTAGATTATGCTAGCTATCAACCTGCCCGAGCAGAAACAATGAACAAAATAGTTAAAAGAATGTGCTAAAGCTTCAATAAAGGACAAATGAATGATTTTGAGTGGTTTAGCTAATTTAATCGCAACATTTCAATCAAGGTTGGTCAAATTCCTCAGGTGAAAATTTCAGCTGTATTTGCATCTGAAGAAGATTAGCAACCTCGATCGAAACTTTGTGATTAAATTAAACCAGGAATGAGTAGTTCATAACTTAATACTGAATATATGACATGAAGCAGCTTGCTTTATGGTTTTTATAGCTAAAGAATATTTGCTGCTAAGCCAGTAGTGCAGTATAAAATTCACATGTGAAGTTATAGAATATGTTTTGTTTAATGATCTTTTTATACTTGTTTTGTTTGTCTATTGTTTTTGTTGTTGTTGTTGTATTTTGTTGTTATTGTTTGTTTCTTCCTCGTAGTTGCAGAACAAGGAACTCCATACAAATGCTTTGAAAGGATACACTGAAAGGATCAGGAAGCAAATAGATGGAGAGCTCAATCCAATAGTGAGTTTGTAATATATATAATATATACAGGGGGTAGGAAGCTATTTTGATTGGTCAGGCCATACAATGCGTTTGTTCAAGTATCAGCTTTATTTATGGTCTTGATATTTTACCATTATGTTTCAACACCATATTCGGCTAAATCAGTAAATATAACAACCAAAAATTGAATAACTAGCTACTCAGAAAAAAAAAATAAGTAAAGTTTATTTCTTCACTGCATTAGCTGGCTACTGCTGGTTTAATGTCAATTACACCTTCTTCTGAGCTAATCCCTTCTCGACTATAAAGAGACTCTCATTGTTGTCATGCATACACTCAATCCCATTCATTTATTTGATTTTTATATCACCCACGCATAGTTACCTGCTGAGACATGCTCCATGAGGGATCACGTGGGTGAAGTGTTGGAGAGATGATTTTAAATGAATTGGACGAACTGTCTAATAAGTCGTCCTAGCTAACCTCGGTTTTACCGCTTACTACTTGGCCTCCATTGTGTAGGCTAGTCCTATAACCTCCCACGCCACCGGAGACTCCCACTGGTCTTTTAAATGGATATAATCTCTACTTTCCTGAGCATGCTGAAATATGATATACCAGCATTCTGGAAAAGTAGTAAGGCATTACGTACTTTACTCATGCATGTGAAATCTACATTTTCTTAATAATGTGTTGTATTTTGATCAGTTCTATGGCACTAATAAATTCCATACCAAGACTTCTGCTTATACCTGACTTAAAGGCCAATAACAAAAGGAAAACAACTACTTCTGTTTACTAGAATGAGTTCCTGACCTCAGATTTCTACTTGACTCCCACTTAAGGGTGCTGGCACATAGCAACGCTTGCGCGCAGCTTAATTGAGCATTAAACCACGAAACCATCGAGTTGTAGAGGTAGAGGGCGGACCTTAAATACCCGCGCATAGATAAGAGCTTCCTGGCAGACCGTGGTAAGTATAGTTAACTCGGCTAACGGAGGGCGGGGCTAGAAAATTGCACAGTAGCAAAAAAGTGCGAGACAATTGGAATCTATTTTGCTGTCCAAGTCCAGAAGGACGAAGAGTTAGTCTTTCATTTTTAGTACTGCGGCATAACTTAACAAGGTAATTAAAGTTGTCGATTTAGTTTTTTAATATAGTGTACAGTCGTGACCCGACCTGAAAAAAATCATGTGAAAATGTGAATAAATATAAAACAAAATAGAAATGAGAAAAACAAAATCGACAACTTTGTAACAATTAGCTATAGCAAGCGGTGGACGAAATTCCAGCTTCCATAGTCTTCCTCTGTTTCCAAATAGTGGCGTTTAATTTTGAGACTTTGAGGCTTCATAACTCTTGCAGTTCCGTTTGTGTGTTAGTCATTCTTGATCAGTTGGCTGTCAGTTGACGGGTCTCAGAGATCCCCCGGGAAGCGTGGACCTGCAAGGTATAGAATCGGAGTTACCTTCCATAGCAACAGTTAATTGATTTGTGTGGGCGTACCGCGTAACCGGATGTGTGAGCACCCTTAAAAGGACAATATTTGGCTGACAAGATTCCTCATTGACAATACTTTCCAACTTTGAGATTAGTAAAATTGGTCAGGCCACGACCTGACTGGCCTGACCGGTTCCTATGCCCCTGATATAATATATTATATATATATATATATATATATTATATGTATATATATATTCCACTCTAGATATCTTCACAATGATATTTTTAGGTACATGACCCCGTGAGATCACAAAGTGTTATCTCATGGCTGTATTGCTTGCGCAAGCTCATTACCAGAGTAGTTATAGCAACCGGGCTAATTTTACACCATGAGTTACCAAAAAACTACTTCAGTGAAGATATCTAGTGTGAAATAAACCACTTATAACACTCGGTTCCTATGCCCCTGATATATATATATATATATATATTTATTGCAGCTTTGATATTTTTACTTGAATATTTCCGCATCACGCGAGCGTTCTGTATTCTCCCATATTGTACGGTTTATATTGTACGCTACTTGTAGCGCGCGCGTAGCGAGTAAAATCAATGAAAATTGTATTGTAACCGGTTGAGAAAATTTTCAAAGAAGCAATAAATCACTTATCACACTCGTCGTACAATATGGGAATGATATTTTACTCTCACGCCACATTTTCACTCGCCTTTGGCTCGTGAAAATATTTTGCGTGCTCGTAAAATATTTTCCCATAATGTACTCTGACTCGTGCTATAAGTATTATATATATATATATATATATTCCACTCTAGATATCTTCACAATGATATTTTTAGGTACGTGACCCCGTGAGATCACAAAGTGTTATCTCATGGCTGTATTGCTTGAGCAAGCTCATTACCAGAGTAGTTATAGCAACTGGGCTAACTTTACACCATGAGTTACCAAAAAACTACTTCAGTGAAGATACCTAGTGTGGAATAAACCACTTATTACACTCGTCAGAGTGATATGGCAAGATATTTCACTCCCAGGCTTTATTTTCACACGCCTTTGGCTCGTGAAAATAAATTAGCCTACTCGTGAAAATATCTCACCATATCACACTCTGACTCATGTAATAAGTACTATATATATATATACCCTAGATATCTTCACAATGATATTTTTAGGTACATGACCCGTGAAATAACTCTCAATATTTCATATAATCATGAGTTATAAGTATTACTAATAAGTATTATATATATATAATATATATATAAGAAGATGTTTAGGAATATATTAACTATAGCTAAGGGTACTACTTGAAAGAAAGATTCAATTTAATAAAGCTAAGTTGTTGTCCTTCTACAGCTGTAGGAATTAGTTATAATTCCCATTCAATAGCCACTGCATGTACTGGGTGTGAAATGTCAAGCATGAGCATCTGGATGGCCCCAGGCAATAGATGGCTCAGATTATTATGTCACATTAGAACAATATTATTTAAATAAAGTTAACATTTCTTTGCTCTTGTTGTCTTGTTGTTTTATATTTAAAAATAAAATTTACACAACAGGACAAAAAAAAAATTGTTGCAACACACTTTCTATGATGATAGGATTTATGAATACGAATTATCCAACTTCATACAATTTGCCCAAATGTGCCAACTGTGCTGCCTATCCATAAAGCAATATTTAGAAATTCTAATCTTCCCTGTATTTATGCCTTTCCTTTAGTTGTAATGCTACAATGTCTTAGGATACTACTGCAAGGGCTTGGGAAGCTTTGTGAGGCTTTCTCATAATAATACCCTGAAATTCTTCTGGCATAATGGTGACCTAAATGTTATTAAGATATGAATCCATACTTTGACCGCTCTAGTTCTAGACACGCAACAAAGCCAGAAAAGAAAAGTTAATGACATTAGGAAAAAATAATTGAATCGCCTGTAATGTTTTCAGTCTCTGCATGGAAACTATGCTATACCTCGTACTGGAGTAGACTAGTTACAGTGGAATGTTAATGATGCCAGGGTAAGGTCCCTGGACATAGTTATGTGACCACATTGATTGGTTTTCCTAGATGGGTCTCAGGGTGGTTACATAAGCTACTGAACAAACAGTAGTAAGATATGATCAAATCACATAATACCTTAGCAACATGACTTAATTAGGAGCAGTCACAACAGTAGCAATGTGTTGTCTAAAACTAAATGTTTTTAAAGAAGATTTAATATAATTAAATACTAGTGAACGTAGACTTCCGAAACTTAGGTGGTTACCAATTTTATGAAATATTTTTGCACTCTAATTTCATGTGTATATATAGCTACCTCAATTCCATATATGAATGTCTGCTGTGTAATTGTTTGTGTGTGAGTATAATATAAAGGTGTGTATAAGCATGAAGATAATCAGTGGCTAAGCACAAACAATAAGGACCTACAAGTCATATACATAAGAATATATATATAGTATTAATAAATTGTAACTACTAGTGATGTGCTTGAGTACAAAGGGCGAGCAAGCCAGTGCATAAACAAAACACTTCAAAAGAATCTATCAGTCCATTACTAAAAGTATAGCTAAGTATGTAGCCGTTATGACCATTTATATACTTTAGCTAACAAACACAGAACAACTTTCTTACCATAATTCCCGAGTATACTAGTATTTTCTGTAGTCTCTAATGACTATCTGAATTACCAGTATCTTTTGACAACAAGCACTCACAGCTACTAAAAAAAAGGCCTAGTTTTTAAATTATGTCTGGTAAAGGGTTTCATGCCATAGTAACCATTCGCCATAACATTTTGCGACTTAAAAAAACAAAAAGTTTTAAAGAATTACTGCACAGTATTGAGTATAACAGTAAGTTTTTAAGACCTAAGCACATCTTGTGGCATTCAGAAACAACTTAATACGAAGGGATAAATAATTAATTTCCTTGAATAATACGGGATGGCTAAACGAAAAGACTCTGTTCAGTGGAGGTATGGGAAGGGGTAGACCATGAAGCAAACACAAAAACACGAGGGTCAAAGTAAAAAATGACATACGTACATCCACACATGTATACAAACAAACAAATATCCCCGATTTTCAATTGTGTTATCCTGAGAGTGTCTCGCTTGCTTCGCTCGCTCACCAATTACTAAACTACATATATAGTGATTTTGTTCAGTATACATGGTGGTTTGGCTGGTCTCGCTAAAAAAAAATAATGAAGGAAATTAAAACATTTTCATTTGAATACCAACAGCTAATATATTTATTCATTAGTTAATACTTGCTGTTAATTTTTTGGTGCTATTATTTAGCTAAGCAGTAGCTGTAACACACACACACACTGCATGAGTATGAGATGGAGTCAACTACCAAGCAAACACACAAAAAATACAAGGGTCAGAGTACAGAATGACACACACGTCTACACATACATATAAACAAATATTCCTGATTTTCAATTGTATTACTCCTGACAGTGTCTCACTCACTTGCTAGCTTGCCAGCTAAAATTCAGTGAAATACTTGAACTAAATTATAATGGTTCCAAGTTGTAATTTTGCATCTCAGAAAATGTTAATGAACTTGAAACATGCACACACACACACACACACATGTACTTTGTATAGGATTTGAATATGAGATCTTTGTCAGTGAAAGCCAGCGATGGAGGTGCCAATCCTATCATTCAAAACCAAATTGTCTACGTAAAGCCCCAAACCAGCCACATGAACTTCTCCACTGCTGTACGTATGGAGGCTAACAATCCAGCCACCAACTATTCCAGTAAGTCATGTTCAGTTAGCTATAGCTATATACCATTTCAAAAATTCAAAGATAGACAGATTCATTAAAACATTTGTGAAAGAATCTTGAATTGTTACTGCTTTATAATTGTTGCGTAAATGAATCGTTTCTGGAAGCTAGCTCATAACAACCGTTGATAAAATCTCTAAAACCAAAGTTCCAAGGATACATAAAACTGTCAGAGTTATCTCATTTACATATACAATTGCATTTCCCGTTTCCTTGAGACTTTGGCACAAGGTCACTACCAAAGTGCCTCAATAATCAGTGGCGGACGGGATATGAAGTCCCATGAATCGCACTATGCCTATTGGCTAGTTCCTTACAGCTTATGAACTTTCACCTTATGATATATAGCTCATCATTTCTATTATCCTTACCGCTAATAATATTACTTTCCTCTGTGTGACAAATTTAATAGACTAGAAAGGAGAAGTGTCAGAGAATGTCTCTCTCATTACTCAAAATATATTTTATATGTTAACCTATTTTGTTTACTTGTTTGTATTGTTTAAGGTAAAAGCTATATATTAATTGGGTAACAAAGCAGAGCTTATCATGATTAGTTAATAATATCAAATAGAGTATACTGTATTTCATTTCTTATTCTTATACATGTTTAATAAAGCTGTCTGGGTAATGACTCCAAACGATGATGGAGGAGATATTGTTAGACCCTACATACTGCCTGGTGTGGGGATTAATGAAATGGGAGCGACCTTACACCTTGAACTAAGTCATCACTATGCCGATGTGTGGCTAGTGAAATTTAGAGTAAGTTGTGTGCAGTAATGATGATATCTTATATATGGTAAGTATAAAACTACTTCTTTTTTAAATACTTTCCATTTGTGTATATATACATGGTTATGCATTTATGCATCCATCATTTCTCAGCTAGGAAGCACACGGGTGAAGCTTGGAAGTAGGTGTGGTCAACAAGAAATGTATGTGGTCAAAATTACTTTACACATAATAAGAAATACGGGTGTATTCTTTACTTGCTTATTCTTAACGGATGTGACAGGAACTGCAGATATCTGACCACTTCTTATCTAAAGCCACAATTATAAAAAAAAAAACACTTCTATTATTTAGACTTAGTATATGTTACAATCTGAACCATGTGGGTTAGCATATGCATAGCTATTCAGAAGACTCGTCTAAAGTTGTGTGTGGATTATGGATAAATTAACACTAATGCTATTTTTGACTGTGGTATTGTGAAGTGCTCTTTTGTAAAGCATGTACACCACATGTGCATGCGCAAGTATTATTACGTCTGGCAAAGTCTGAAGTTACTGAAATGGATCAATAATAATAATAATAATAACAATAATGATAATGATAATAATAAATAACAATAATAATTATGACAGTAACAACAATAATAACAACAAAAAACAACAATAATAATAACAATAATAATAATGATAATTATGATAATGATAACAACAATGATGATGATGATGATAATAGTAATAATAATAATAATAATAATAATAATAATAATAATAATAATAATAATAATAATAATAAATAATTATTATTAGTTTATATATCACTGTCAAAAATCAAGTTGTTTTCTTTAAACAAAATGGCCTTATGTCTGTTGTTGTTTGCTGTTTGCTGCAGTGGCACTCAAATCCACAGACAGTCTACACCGATACTTCTGAGGACAGTCCCTATATAGGCCTCTATGTGGAACCTAATGGCAGTAAGTATACTACTTATAAGAATACTTCACATGATTATATGCTCATATTTGAATTTTAGATGATCGCATCTATCTCATGCCAAGCACTGATGTAAACATACCAGAGCTGTCTGAAGAATTCCAAATTGTAGGTGTACCAAAGGGAAACTTAGACATCTATGTGTGGGAAATACAGACCGTTGCTCCTACTTACCTCTTGCCAGTACCTGATCCTGAATTGACTGCTTGTGAACCTGAAAACTAACAATTCAGAAAATCTGGAAAGCAGACAAGTACATTTTGTAGATAGTGCCCTAGTTAGCTTAGTATTGCAATTTTATTATTTTTCTTCCTTTTTAAATGGAAACTGATGTCTAGTATTATTTTCACTCGTAGCAGTATAAAGTTTGGTCTTTGGGAAGCATTGTGTATACTTAGAAACTGCATTTAACAAAACAAAAGTAGCTAAAACTTTATTACTATGAAGCAATCAACTTTCGTTAAAATCCAGTCACCACAGAAACCCTGCACACAATATCTTAGTACTCTCATAATGCCCAGTAGTACCTTTAAATGATTTTGAAGAGCTTTCTTGATGTGGTACACTAAATAAGTATCAAATTAATGGACTACTCACGGCCAGTTTTGTTTAATTCACAACATTACCATCACTGGTCATCAGACATTGAGTTGTATTTCCACTTGAAGAAGATTGAGCAAGTCGATTGTTATGTTGCGAATAAATTTTAGACTCATTGGACTCAGTGAGTGGTAGCACAATCAATCATCTAATTAATGGCTACCCCTTGATAAGAACAATTCTGCCAAAGAAGCATACAAATCTCACAGATTTGCAGTGCACCAGAGTGGTGGGTTAATTAGTGTTTACTTCATGTTGCCTGCAAGTCACATGGAGCAATTAGTACATATACCTTGACAAATCATAGATATTGAAATCTGGAGTCGTTTGCTCATTTAGACAGAAACTGGATCTACTCTTAGGTACTTCCATCTAGTTCAATAGAGCAGTCTGGTGTCATTGAAAGACATGAAAGATGAGAGAGTATCATGACTGAGAAATCTCATCATTATTTAGCTATATAATCTTCTATAGATGAAGCTAACAAACACGATAACTTGGAAAGTACTCGTGTGCATTTTTACTCTGTGCTTTATTTGCTTTTTTCTTCTTTTTTTAATTTTTTTATTTATTTTTTTACTTTTTTAATTTGAGGATCATTCTATAAAATTGGTGGAGAGTTGCCCTTACTACATACTATGCATATATGTTAGGGTTGCAATACTTACTGTTTGTTGCTGCATGGTGCTTTAATTATTATCACCATCATCACTTACTTTTTCTGTCTACAGCACATAGCTACAGCAGCTTCCATCCTTTGTTGCGTACAGTGCTTTAATTTGGTCATTCATCACCAGTTGTTCTTGTTTGTTCTTTCAGGAAGTCTTGTCTGTATTAACTTTGAAATATCTATTGTAGCTCAAAGTAGATAGATTCATAGCCAAAGGTACTACTGATTTTGATAACTGGCTAATATTATATCAAAAAATTCGAGGAACCGTATAAATTTAGTTACACTAGACTTGTGTGATAGTGCCCCTACAAGAGAGAAAAATGTAGCTAGGTAATTTATTCGTGGTAGCGTGGAGGAAGCCTGCAAAGTGACAAAGTGTGATGTGGGAGTATCCTCTCGTGTAAAAAGAATCTACTGTAATGGAGAGAAACATGCAAATATGTAATACCCTACTATCTTAATCTATAGCGCCATTGGGAAATAAACTATTGGAAGAACACAGTCCCAGTTCCCGTTATTACACCACACCGAAGACCACTCAACCAAACCACCTACTAATCCTGCGAATGGACTTACAACTCAAGGCGGCGAAGTAGTTGGGTAAAGGGTTACGCGAAATAAAAACTACAAATACAATGGGTACACTGAGTGGGTGGCAAAACAGCACGGTAGAGAGGGCGTGGTAAATTAGGCCAGCTAGAGCACAAAGATGAAGAGCAGGGTTGTGGAGGTGCTGCTGGTTATTCTCCATTTAATGTGGTCTGCAGACCCTACTCTGGAAGAACCAGTCACCAACTTGTGGTACTTCAAACCGAGACCAAGCGACGCATGTCCTGCTGGTGTTATAGATGAGCAATGCTTAGTCTTCTCCCAAATGTTGCAGAATGTTACAATATTAGAACAAGTATTTACATCCAATGTGGGACTAATTTTTTTAAGTGGAGATCACATAATAAAACTGCCCAATGAAGGATATTTGACTTACAGAGATGTCGAAAACGTGACCATCTTAGGAACTCCGGAAAGGCGTACAACCCAAATTGGAATTCCCGGACCAGCATCGAAAATAGTCTGCCAATTACCTTTCACCTTCATCTTTGCCAATATTACTCGACTGGCTTTTCACAATGTGACTATTTCAGGGTGCGGGGCAACAGTAAACAGTGCAACCTTGACGGAAACTTTCTTTGTGCAAACCAGAGGGATACATACATTTGGTGTGGGACAGAGAATGGCTTTGCTTCTGGTAAACATAAGGAATTTCACAATGACTCGATGCCTTGTGGAGAACAATTTAGGATACGGTCTGCTAGGGGTCAACATACTCGGGGTATCTCAAGTACTTGGATCCTTCTTTGTATTAAATAACAACTACACTGTAGGAAGAGTGCAGTGCACAAGACTGCCAAGCAGCCGAGATGACATTACAGCCTGCAGTGGAGGAAATGCCCTGTTTGTGTACGAGGACCTCTTGGAGTGTCCCACTTCTCCTCTACAGTACGTGCTCATAATCCGGAGCTCTCTTTTCGCGTATGGAGTCAACGGGTTCGGGGGACGCCTCAATGATTATTTTTTGACTAGAGGAGGCACTGGAATCGGAATCATAATGGCACAGAGTTCCTATGGTGTTACAGTGGAGCTGGATACTGTTTCTTCTTTCGGAAATGCTGCTCTGGTAGGAGCCAATATATATGTGGCTCTGTACGATATAGTGGACAACTCTAGTGTTCTCATTCAGAACACCAGGTCCATGGACGCAAATGGAGGCTTAAATACACTGGTAGCGGAAAGTGGCAGTGCTTCAGCCGGACTGCACGTGGACTACGGCCTGCCTTTTGTGACTCCCACAACACTACGTCCAATTTGCCCCACAGATAGAAAGTTCTTCCAAGAAGAAATAGTTTCTATCGTCAACTCGAGGTTTAGTGGGAACACGGCTTTACTCGGGAGTGGAGCTTATTTTGAGGTCAGGGTGGGCGTGGGCGGTGCTCCTGATCACGGCGACAGCATTATCCGATTCAGACTGGACAGATGTGTGTTCCTCAACAACGTCGGCATCAGTGGCATAGCACTTTATTACTCACAACAAAACGGACTTGGAGCTGGGAATAGCGAACTGGTACTGAACAATGTCCAGTTCATCAACAATTCTTACATAGAGCCCATCAGAAACCTCACGGAACTCTACACATCTTACCAATTGAACGTGTTGCAATTCATATCAGCCAGGAATGTAACAATTCAGGATTGCGTCGTCTCGAGCAGCGAGGCGTCAGCACTGTCAGCATTTGGAAGTAACATTGTTATGAGGGGCCAGCTCCTGTTTGATGGCAATTCTGGGATAAATGGTGGAGCTCTCGACCTGCAAGATTCACGCATTGGCCTTTTACCAAATACCCGAGTCACGTTTACCAACAACTACGCCAGTAGGTACGGAGGTGCCATGCACATCACTGGACGCTCGGATGTGCTTCTGCCTTGCTTCTTTCAAGTGCATGACCCCAGTTTTCTGCCCGACCCTAACATCACTTTGTACTTCAAAAACAACTATGCTGAAGATGCAGGCAGTGTGCTGTATGGTGGCACAGTAGATCGATGCCTAGTCAGTGCAGACTCTGCTTTCCAGGCCAATACTTCCACTGAGGTCTTCAACTATCTGGCAGACATCAGATCTCACAGTTCTGCCACTTCCGTCATTTCTTCTGATCCATTTAGAGTGTGCTTCTGTTTCAACGGAGCTCCAGACTGCAATAGGACGTTTATCAACATTACTAAATTCCCAGGTGCAACCGTCGAGATTCCGGTTGTTAACACAGGCCAAAGACTGGGGACCACACCTTCAAGTGTCTTTGTCATACCGAGCAAATCTGCAAAAATAAGAAATGACCAGCAAGTCCAGCAGGTTCAGAAAGTTTGTACCAACATCAACCTCACATTGACTTCTACGCAGCTTAACACAGCAACCGTGGACTTGCAAACAAATCTTCTTGCCATCACTAGCAAGGTAACCATCAACATGCAGCTGCTGGAATGTCCGCTGGGATTCATCCTCAGCAACAAGACCGGAGCCTGTGAATGTGACCCAATTAGCCAGAGTCAGATTTTCAACATATCCTGCGACATTGACCAGCAAACTATATCCAGGGTGGCTGGAAGTTGGATTAATGCCTCTTATCTGGGCCCCAATGGAACATACAATGGGATATTGGTGCTTGGGAGTTGTCCTTATGATTACTGCTTGAGACAAGCTTCCAATGTCAACCTCGTCGATCCGGACATGCAGTGCAATTTCAATCGCACGGGTGTGCTGTGTGGAGCATGCAAGGATGGTCTCAGTCTCACTCTAGCAACTTCTAAGTGCACTGCCTGCTCAAACGCAGGTATAGCTCTGTTCCTTGGCTACGTAGTTGCCGCTTTTGGCCTCCTCTGTGTGCTGTTTGCTTTAGACATGACCATTAGCAGCGGCACACTCAGCGGCCTGATCTTCTACGGTAATATCATCCACATCCATCAGTCCGTCTATTTCCCTCCAGGATCATACAACATCATTACTGTGTTTATAGCTTGGCTCAATCTAGACTCCGGCTTGGACTTTTGTCTCTACGATGGCTTTGATGCCTACGCCAGGATATGGCTTGGATTCGTTTTCCCTTTCTACATTTGGATTTTAGTGATCATTATCATAGTGGCTAGCCGGTACTCCTCAAAGCTAGCAAGAATAACAGGTCTCAAACCTGTCTCTGTTCTAGCCACCCTCATCCTGTTATCGTACAACAAACTTCTCAACGTATCCATCAGTGTCCTATCCTTTGCGTCAATCCTCGAGCCGGATGGAAAATATAAGCCCGTGTGGTTGCTTGATGGCAATATCGACTTCTTCGAAGGGCGCCATATCCCCCTGGGACTGTTTGCCATGGTGGTGGTGCTTTTATTTGTGATTCCGTACACTCTGTTTCTGGTTATAGTTCCCTTGCCGTGGGTGCAAGCACGCAGCACGAGCAAGTGGCTCTCCTGGATCAACACACTGAAGCCATTCCTGGATGCCCACCAAGGCCCGTTCAAAAGATTCTTCAGGAACTGGATAGGAATATTACTATTGGCCAGAGCGTTTCTTACCACTCTGTCTTCATTCACTGTAGGGGAATACGACCCCGAAAACCTCATCTTGGCCATCGTGGTGATGATGGTGCTCCTCCTGACCTGGGTGGCTTGGATAAATGGTGGGGTTTATTCCAAGAGGTCACGAAACATCTTGGAGAGTTCATTTTACCTGAACTTGGGGTTTGTGACCGTGATGACCCTTTACGCAAGGACCAGTGTCGTGGCAAGTCAACACAGCATCATCCTAACTTCGGGGTGGGTGGCGCTGCTGGAATTCTTAGGAATTATTTGTTACCATCTGCTGAAACGGCTGGACTCCATCCACAATTTCCAGACTATAAAAAGGAAGATGCTGAATATGGTACCAAAGAAGACGGTGGTGAAGAGCAATCAAGAATTGTCTACTACAAACTCGTACGTCGGACCCACTCCAACAACATATTATGTGGATATCAGAGAACCACTGCTGGATGACAATGTGGTTTAATTGGGCTCACAGACCAGTTGCAAAAAATTTTTAATATCACTTATTTATCTCACCAAATTATATAATTATGATCAATACTTTATTTGCTTGGATAATGTCAGTTCACTTTGTTTTATCATTATTGTGAAATTTAATGAAGCACCGATCACAAGCAAACAAACCTACAGGGCACAGCAGAATCATCGCCAAGTTCTCTATAAATAGTGCATGTGTGTGTGTATATAAACATTTCTCATGCTCACAACTAACCACAAAAGCAGTACTTGTGAAAGTCATAGAGTGATAAGGGAGGGGAGGGGGCACTAGTTGAATCTGAGGCCAAGCATTGACATAACTAGGCTAACTTTTAGTGAAAATTTTTTTTAAAGTTAATAAGGGGTTAGGAAAATCTGGGTACACTAAGGCAGCACTCGTGCCTGCTGTCTCTATTAGATCCACTGTTGCTAGAATGAATGGTAGAGTAAATCGTGTAACTATTGTACCCCTCCTACACTAGTGTGAAGTATTACACTAATTTAGTCCATACTGTAATCATAATTAGGGAATATATACCACAAGGAGTCAGAGTACAAAAATTTCTTTAATAAAATATGTTGCAGCTTACAATTATATAATTATAACATGCAAAAAATTCGCTGTAAATGTAAAGTTTTGCTTTGAGTACATATTTAGATTCATTCAGAGTCAGCTGGTGTTGCTATGAAGGAGGAGGGGCAGGAGGAGGGGGAGGAGCTCCAGGCTACAAGGAAAGAAAATGATACCAAATGAACCAGCAGTTGAAAGTGAACTATGTTCAGCACAAAACTAAACATGCATGCACACCAACACAACTACAATATAAGCATGCACACTGACACAACTACAATATAAGCATGCACACTGACACAACTACAATATAAGCATGTACTATTCATGCAAAGATTCCACACCAGATATCCCTTGTCTCATGAATGGGTTGGGAACGTTACCAAGTATACTAATCCCAACTTGTCTTCTTTTTGCTGGCTTCAAACATACTAACTCTTCAAACTACGTATATTGTAAATGTATAGAGTTAAAGACTGCCCCACTTTTTACCATCTGCAATCACAAGATTTACAGAGAGAGGAAATACTCAAACATTTCAATAAGTTACCATTTAAAGAAACCAAGAAGAATCACCTTGAGGTTAGAAATCATTTTTTTAATCGCTCACCCAAGAATGATCCGGGGGAGGAGGGGGTTGCCCATTCGCACCTCCACCAGGTGGATGGGGACCCATAGCATGTGGGTGATACATCATGTGAGGAGGTGGAGCATGTTGCCATGGAGCTGGCTGGTTGGCGTGAGGTGGCATTGCCTGATGCTGAGCATGCATGGGAGGAGCCTGGCTGGGATGGGGTGGAGCTTGACTCGGATGCAGAGGAGCCTGGCTAGCATGTGCTGGAGGAGGAACCGCATGCATGGACGCAGCCTGGCTGGCAAATAAGGGTGGAGCCTGGCTAGCATGAGGTGGAGCTTGACTAGCCTGTGGCGGTTGCTGTGGGTGGGCCCCAGGTTGCTGAGAGTGAGGGGGTGGAGCCCCTGGTGGGTGTGGTCCTTGCGGAGGCTGTTGCGGTACCTGTTGCTGCCAAGGAGGTTGGCCAGTCGGCGGAGGTGGTCCAGCACTGGAGGTGGGTGTGGTCATGGGCATAGAGGATGATGGTGCCGATGTTGAGAGTAGAGGAACTGGATAACTAGCATTGGGTCCTTCTTCTGACAAACCCTGGGAAGCTGGTACAGAGGAGCAAGAACTTGATAATGCGGTGAATGACAACAACACAAAAATACAACGACACTTACAAAACTATAAGCCAAGGAAGGAAAAGCAAATAATAACAATAATAATAACAATAATAATAATAGTTTAATAATAACAATAATAATAATAATAATAACAATAACAATAATAATAATAATAGTTCAATAATAACAATAATAATAATAATAATAATAATAGTTTAATAATAACAATAATAATAATAGTTTAATAATGGAGTGGGTGGTGCTGATATTTTTCAGATAACTGAAGCGGGTAAGGCTGCTATTTTAAATTCAAGCAGTGGCTGTCAAGATCTTACATAATTGAAGTGGGTGGCATAGCATTTTAAATTTTAAGTGAGTGGGGCTATTATTAAAGTGGGTGGGACAGTTATTAAAGTGGGTTGGGCTGTTTAAGTGGGTGGGAGCTATTCTTAAAGTGGGTTGGCTTTTTATTAAAGTGGGTGGGGCTGTTCTTAAAGAAGTGTGAGTGGGGCTATTATTAAAGTGGGTGAGGCCGACATTTGTATAAAAAATGGGTGGGGCTGATAGTATTTAAATAGTTAAAGTAGGTGTAGCTGCTGATTTCATTAAACATTATTCCTTATGAGTCCTAAAGACACTGTGAAAATGTGCTGTTAAAGAAATTGATTCTTTGTACTAATATCAGCCATCAGCCCCATCTATTCAGCTGACAGCTAAGTTTGCATCCTTACCACAAACCTAGCCAGGCCAGCAGAATTAACACACAGAAATATACATACCAGGTGCCACGCCCATGTGCGGAGTAGGCATGAGAGTGGCGTGACCAGGAACTGGAGCCATTCCCCACGGAACAGGTCCCATGAGACCATGTGCAGGAGGCATCATCATAAAAGGTGGAGGTCCCGCTATGAGAGGTGCTCCAGAGACGGCAGGCTGTCCCCACGGATGAGGAGCCATAACAGGGATCATGCCGACAGGAGCCGCCTGTGCCTGGTGGAACTGCTGGTCTCCTCCAGGCTTGCCAGTTGTCTATATCAAACAGCATAGCCATGATTGGGTCTTATGAATGAAATCTGACAACAGTGCTTTATGTTTCTACCTACCAAGCTGGCTGGAGGAGGGACAGCCGCACCAGACACTGGAGCATCTGGAACCGATTCTCCGAGCTCTTTCATGAGAGATAAATACTGCAATCAAGATCAGACACATACAGATATATAAATAAGCCCACACTCATAATTTCAATGGACCACCACCTTGTTTCAGGTTTCATCACAGCAAACTAGTAATGTTCCTAAGAAATTATAGAAAAGGGCTACTATGCTTTTAATTTTTTTTTCTCTCATTATTTCATATCATAATTAGCAGTACATAGGCTTTTATATTAACACTCTCAACATGCAAAAACAAAACAAAAACAACAACGAAGGTTTCGTGATACATTAATAGTAACATCATTTTAAGGTCATACATCTATATGCATGGGTTTCAGCGAGCAAGCAACGGGAAAATAGACACCGCATCAGGAATGTATTAATTCAGGCCAATGGCATATATGTGTGCAATATGAACATATTACCACCATTTACCATACTTCCTTGTACTTCAAGCCCTTGATTAGATCACACCCTTAAATAGACCGCGCACAAATAACCTGTCTGAGAGAAAAGTACACGCCCTTGAATACAACACAACGCGCACTCCACACACACAAAAAAGTCGACCTTTACCTACATTACGATAAATTGATGACATATATTATTTTTACTTCGCAAGCTAAAACTTTATACTGATCTGGTACAGACAACTATTGGTGTATGATTAGAATGGTAGAAGCTCAGAATCAGTCTTCTCAAAGCTGCTGGTTGGACTAAGTTAGTGAAGAGGATGAATGTGTTATAAACAATGAGTGACTAATTAACACTCATACTCTAGCTAAGCTAGCTGCCATAACAAAGATTTTATTTCAACTGATGACACTGCCAGATACACTGTTATCCATTCAAAATTAATTCTTGGTAACTGGAACACTGATGGACAAGACCAGAATAGACCGTGCCCTTGAATACACAGTTGTGATCTATTAGGTATACATAAGGGTTTCATACACTGGGATTTTCCCCCAAGGTCTGGTTTCTCCCCCCCCAAGAATATTAGAAGATTGACAAAAAATAATAATAATAACATTAGTCCAATGAATAACTTGGTAAATTAACTCTTCAATAGTTCACAGACTGATGCGTCTATTCTTTTCTTAAATATCAACCTAAATAAGTTTCATTTACGCACATGTATATTCCCCCCCCCCTTGCCAAAAATCCTGTATGAATCCCTGTATAAGGAAATGGACCACTGGTTGGTAAAGACATTCAGGGCTTCGCAAAAGCAGGCCAGCACTTAAACTGTAGTGTGTTGCTAAGCACTGCACTCAATATTAGATAAGAAATTACCAAATTCTGGCCAAAAGCAACTCGTACTTATTTCTGCTTATGCATAACTCATGGTGAACTCTCTCTTCCTTGGCTTATCTCATACATAAAATACGATTGAATGCTTACATAGAAAATCAATGAATCTATACGACCCTCACAGGATGACTTCCTTTACTATCTTACACACCAGGTATTTACTTAATCATCAGTCAAAATAAGACGCCATTTTCCAAACACAAAGTGTAATGTATCCTACAGTCTCACCTCACTGTCCATCTTGGCCTTGTCCACTGGAGGTCCAGTCGCCGCAGAACTGAAAAATAGTCACAGATTACCACCAAATTATCAAACTAAAATATAACTATAAAGCATGCTTTCTGCTGCTTCACAGTTCACACACACACACACACACACACACACACACACACACACACACACACACACACAATTGTACCAATCACACCAGTGTGTGGCCATCATGGAATAATAACAACTTGTAGACACTTCCCTATGCGTAGCTACACTAAGTCTTCTAGATCAAAGTGTATACCCATAGCTGAGTCAAGCTAGATTGACGTCCTAATTAAAACAAGCACTCATATATAAATGTGTGCGCTCACACTAACACTCATGCATCCACACACCCACACAAAATGCAAGTGCTAAAATGCAAATTCTCTTGCTACTGCTAGTGGGTCACGCACACTTGGCAGATCCAGGATGCACTAAGCAGGCACTGTGAGCCGTGCAAGCAAAGCTCCTGGAGCCGGGCTAGGAATTCACAGGAGAACAGGCCTTTCCACACAGCAAGTGGTGTGGGCACCCGAAGTCCCACCTGGACCATTGCTGTTTCATGAGAAAGGCCTTGAATTTGCACCCCAGCAAATGCCAGGTACCCAATCACAGCTGGGTGGGGCTGGTAGGAGGCACACACACACACACACAAAACACAGCCACACACACACAACACAGCTACATGCACACACACGTGCGCACACACACACACACAACACAGCCACATGCACACACACACACACACACAACACAGCCACATGCACACACACACACACACATACACAGAAGTGAAGGTCAGAGGTACTCACAGGTCAGCCTTGCAGTCGGATGCAATGTGACCCCCTCCTCCACATCTAGTACACACGATGGTGGATGTGATATTTTGATGCTCGCTACATTCCCATGTCTTATGCTGCGTTGAGCCACAGTTTCGACACCTGCAACAAACACACAAAGATACTTAAACAGCTGTAAATAAAGTACCCATTAATTCTCAACATGCACTGGACTTGCAGTAGTAAAGATGTTAGCTATTTACTCATTCTGTTCATTACTGATCTTGAAAACAGAGCATAATATTAACTGTAGTAATTGTAAAATAGATCTGATTTGCACATGCAGATTTTACCTTTTCCATTACAAGAACTAATCACTAACAATCCATTCCAGTGGTACCCTCCTCAATAGGACAAAAAACGTGGTTATCTAGAGATAAACTTGTAAAAGATATTACAGCTTGATAGTTGTATGATGACCCTAATCATGAGCACTACACCCTCACAGTGTCTAACATAAGGAAGTGAATCATGTCATTGTGTATATTTCCTCACTTGAGAACATCCAGGGGCTTGAAGGTGCCATTGAGCTCTGCAAGCTGCTGCAGCTGCAGCTTCTTGAGGTCATTGTCATTGCCAGGAACATCTATGCCACTCTGAATGATGGACTTGATCTATATGCATACAAACAATTGGTTATTGTTATAAAAATCAAAACTCATAATATGTATCAAAATAAAATGGCATCACATGCAAATGTAGGCACCTTGATTATTAAGTACATGTAATAATTTTTTGAGCTGAACCTGCATTATGAAGCAATGGAGCTAGACAAGGAAAGTAATCGTCAATTTAGGAATCTAATACAATCCAACAGAATCAAAATATATGAGTAAATGAGGTTGGTTGGACTTCATACGATACTGAGGTTATTCTAATTCTAGACTCCTGGAGAGTTTAAAATGCACTTCACTCCCAATTTGAATTACAGAGACAGTTGAAACAGTGCTGGCCAATCTTCCCACCCACTCTGACACTAACCCTTTTGAGAGTATGTCTTATTATTCAGCGAGCGAGCGAAGCGAGCGAAGCTGACTCTCAGTCGTGTTCAATTGAGATTTCAGATATATATATATATATATATATATGTAGGTATGTATGCGTACGTCAAAAAGTTTCGCCCGCGCTTCTAATTACGTAAGTTAGGTAAAGCGTTCACAGTTCCAGTATTTTTCAATTAACGAGCACGGAGAATCCTGCTGCACTGCCTTACGCAACTTTGTTTCAACCAAAACGTTTATAGCCACTCTCTTCTTGAAACAATTGTTAAGTCTTTGTCAAGCTTCGCTTTTTTGCCACTGCTTTTGAAGTTTATTCAGGTAATTCTGTTATTGTTAACTCTTCATGCCTAATCATTGCTATTATTTAGCGATTTCCTTCGCAAATCATCTTTACCTATACTCATATACTCGCTCGCCATGCATTTGCGCTATTCGAGCGCACCACTAGTATTTATTACATTCACAGCCTTATTAAAAGTGACACTAGCAAACACATGACAGCTGAAGATACAAAAATTACAGTTCCAAGTTTCCAGGGGAAAAAAACAGAACAGACCACACCCACCAACATGCCTAATAATTAATAAGAAATCTTTGTAACAAGACTGGAATAGTGTATGAAATCTTTCACTTTCATCCATCACTGAGGTTCTGCACAGTTGAAACTATAAATTAGTATGAGTAATAGCACGGGTAACCCTGCTATTGATCCCTAATAGCACAGGTTAGCCCGTGCTTATTTCACTCGCTAATAGTAGGCCAGCTTTTTAAAAATTCATTTGCAATTGTAGCTATATTATATCATTACTCAATTAGTTACTACTATCTCCTTATTTCAGGATTAGCTTCCGCTGGAACTTCGTTTTCAACGTGCGGCTCCTCCTGATCCGTTGAAAAACATTCAGTCTAATACGGGTAGAGCTTCTGTGGTAAAAAATGACATGGTCTCCAACTAAAAACTACTTGAGCTGTACGTTTCCAAGGTTAACACTGCACACGTGCGCACTTACCCGTACTATTTCACTTAGCTACCGAGGTGTTTCCACTTAGTTACCGAAGTATTTCAATTAGTTACGCGCTATTTCACTTTCCCCGTGCGATTTCAATTGAACAGCGATTTTTCCATACATTTTTGAATGGGCAACTTAGGCGCCGTACTATTAGTTATATATTAACTACTACTAGTGGTGTGCTTGAGCACAAATGGTGAGCGAGCCTTAAACTACACTATTGTTATCAAACTACTAAAATAAAGTCGAGTTGTTAAATAATTAAGCATATACGGTAAAGGGGTTTCAATGACATAGTAACCACTCCCCCACAACTGTTTGAATTGAAAGAGAAGCAGCAACAAAAAGTCACACGTTTAAAAAAATTTCTTTGTGATATTCTTAAGTAGTAGTTGTAACGCACAATACTTTCACACAACTGAACATACCTACGCAAGACTTACCTTCGTGGTTCGTCTGGTGGACAATGAATTTTCCAGTAAATGCTGTAGAGTAGGGCTTATAACTGTGACAAATAGTGACTAACTTGAATAGAAATGGAACTCCCATAAGTTTTAGAGTTTTAACTGCACACGCAAAAGAATTCAAAGCGGTACACACAATTCAATTTCTAAGGTGATATGGGTAATGGTCGCTAAACCAGAGGATACTGTTTAGTGAAGTTTGGGACGGGGTTGAACGCGGAGCGAACACAAAAATACGCGAGGGTCAAAGTACAAAATGACATACGTACGTCCATACATACTGATAAACAAACATCCCCGATTTTCAATTGTGTTACCCCTGTAAGTGTCTCGCTCGCTACGCTCGCTCGCCAACAAGTAGTTACTATATAAAAAATACAATCACTGAGTGAGAAAGGCTCCGTGGAGTAGAAATTACGAATTATTTACATGTAATATACTTGAAAACTATGAGAAGTATCCATACTAAAATTATATTACGATTAGTCAATTAATATTAGCTAAGTAGCTGGTGGAGAGTATCACATTAAACCTGGGCATGAGCGACTGTTAGGGGAAAATATTAAAAAACCAGGAGAATTGCCAAGAAAACCTGCAGCATTCCAGCCAAAGACTTGCCAACTGTGATATTGGTTTGATAGCGACACACACACACACACACACACACACACACACACACACACACACACACACACACACACACACACACACACAAACAAAAAAAAAAAAAAAAAAAAAAAAAAAAAAAAAAAAAAAAAAAAAAGAGTTTTGCCGTAGTCATTATCCTGGAACTATGCTTTCTTTTATTATTATTTTGTATAAATGCTTTTTTTTTTTCCCCTGCTATAATGATTAAATTAATTCTTGGATGTACATTTTTACCTGTATGATAATAAAATTATCCACGGGATCTATATTAAATCTCTGCATGGGTGTATGTGCTAACACCTACTGTTTCACCACAAGCTCAAGTGCACAAGTGACAGATAACTCACTGAAGAATTAAAAAATGCTGAAGCTAAGTAATGGAACTTAAAAAAATAAAAGATAAATAATAATAAAAACAAATATGATTTAAATAGCTTGGTAAAGGGTTGACTATAATATAAAAGCAAACCACCCCTCTCTGACATAACACTACCAATCCCTATATAGTAACCATCTGACACTTCATCTCATCACCCACCCACTCACCTTGTCAACTGCGCCCTTTACAAGCTCAGGGGTAGTCCCAGTGATAAGCGCATGTAGCGGCTCATCTTCCCCGGGCTGAGGAAGCCCAGCTCTCCCAAGCTTCCCTTCCTTGGTAGCACCTTTTCCTCTGATCATAATTTTGGTCTGAGTCTGCAAACACACACACACACACACACACACACACACAAAAAAAAAAGTATACAAGAAATAGAGCATTATAACAATTACGCTGATAAAGGAAATGGTAAATAGCACGGCATAAATTCAGAATCTCATGTTAGAAATAGTTTCATTCTACTAATACGTTTATACTAATCCACTAACTAGCGTGCACAATGATGGGCTTACCTCTCGTTCCAGTTGTTTCAAAGTGTTCCCCCTGCACATACAACATAAACAAATAAATATATAAAATGTTTCTTTGCCATACACTGTCTGGTGGAACTTAAGAAAATTAGAATTAAATGCTACAGTCTCACCAACATTAATATTTCTCATCAATGCACTCAATAATTTGAGGACGGTAGACAAGTGAACACATACAATCTGAACTAGAATTTTATAAAAAGTAATTAATTACAAGGGGTTGACACAGCCATTCCTCATTATTGTACAGGTTGAACTCCATTGGTATATATGTATAGTAAGTCCCTATACTAGGGAGTAACATATTGGTGACAAGTAGTATGCAAGTGACCAGTAGTGTTAACAAGTATATAAATTCTATAACAATGTGAATACTTTATTTGAAATTATTGCAATGACCTTAAAAAGCTTTGTAAAAATTTAATGTTTTAAAAGGAACCATTTGCACTATGCTCCCCTCATATATTTCAGTAAAGAAATGACATCCTCAACCCACACATGTGACTGTCCACTGAGTGTATTATACTGTACAATTCTTAATCAGTCCCTAGAAGAACAGCTTCATTTCATATATTGATAAATAAAACGAGCGACAAAAAAAAAATCTGCAGTCAATATAGACGACACATTGTGTCCTGTCTTCCTATAAACAGTCACATATAATACATACACTCTTTAAAAATCGGAGACTGTTAGGCCTAAGAGTACAGTCTTGAAGCAAAAAAACATTTTGCTTTGCTTATGTGAAGGTTATCCCAGTATTGAGTAAATTTGTTAACATTACAAGTATCAATTTAAAGAACTTTTTGTAGCACACAGCTCAACATAAGAAAGATCGCATATAATACATATGCACATACATGTACATACAAACAAATGTATTTACAAATGTAACAAGAAAGCAAAAAGCAAACTACATGTATGCATGTAAGTATGCTTACACACATAAATACACACTAAATGCTATGTAGCCTTGGACTAGCACATAAGAGTACTGAATATTATTCATGGTGATAAAACGACCCCAATGACCCACTTGGTATTTAGAATATATTCATTACTACCCACTCAACATGACAATATTTGACATCATACCATCCAGATGGTCAAAAATAAGTTACCACACTATAACGGCACAAGTACTATAGTACTGAATACTAGATGCAGAGTATCACTAGTAACTAAACATTTTGGAAAAATTTCACTTTGTTACCCTGTTTAGACATCACTTCCTCTGCCAGGAGAGGGCAGAAGAAGGCATTAGAAAAAGAAGATACAAGTATACAGAGGAAAAAAAAGAATAAACAAGCTAGTTACTGTAGTCAAGGAATAAGTAAACTGCATTAGCAGAGACCTTATTTACATACCTTGGGCCAATCAAAAGTCCAACAAAATTAGTTTCTGGGTGGTGATCTTGTGGGATGAAGACCTTGTCTTCAAATTTTCTATTGGGAGGTCTGCAGACAGCAACAAAATACATCATATACATAGTTATAGAAGCCTCAAAATGTCAGCTGTCAGATTAATTACTTGTTAAAGTCCATACTAAAATTAGTAGTTGTTTTTTTTTTTAATACGGGAGTGAGAATATTTATCAATTGTTTAAATATTTATCTACGTACACTCAATCCTCTCTTATTAAGACACCTTTATTACGCACATGCCTCTACACCGGTGAACAAGTTAGCCTCTCAATTTATTAATTCTTACCATGCTACTTTGCTTATTGGATTACTATTACCAACTGGAAAAGTGCAAGTAAGCTATTTCTTGTTGCAGAGAGTTATGGAGAAAGCCTATTGAGGGGTGCAAGTGACAGATCTTCTTGAAAAAAGATCTGAAATGTCTTGAAAAGTGATTTTCTCAACGTGTCATTGAAGAAAACTATGGCCTTTCCCTGAGTAACGGACATTTCTAAGATAAAGGCACCTACAGGTCCCAAAGTGTCCGACAAAAGAGGATTGAGTGCACATAGTTTTTACTCTCATCTATTGAAATCATTAATGCACCAGTGTGAACCCATGCCTACCAGCATACTCAACAAACACGACTCACAAATACCACCCATCCATACTCCAAAGTAACATCCTTTCATCCCTCTCTCCCTTCCACCCATTAACAATTCCTCTTCTCTTGTACTAACTTGTAGTCTGGTGGTGGCTTGTACTCGGGCTTCAGAGTCAGTGCCTTCTGCACCATGTCGTGTCTTTCATCCTCCAGTTTCTTTCTCATCCGTACCTCTCTGGTGTTCTGTCTCTTGCCATCATGATTGTAAATGGGCTCGGGAGAAGGGGATCTGTTAGAATTATATAAATACTCACGTGGTAAATTGTGACAGATTAAAAGTATTATTTCATTAATGCTTCAAATGGCTTTTCTTCGTGATTTATAATTACCTTTAATCTAATTTCTTATATTGACCATTGACCTCGTACTTAGGCAGTCAGGTGAGCAGGGACAAGATGGCTGATACACACTGACTATTGTGCATGCACCATTTGTAAGAAACTTTTGTGGGGTTTGTTATTGTTGGTTTTTTTATCCTACTGCATACCACAAATAATTCAATTGCACATGGTTTTTTGAGTAGTAACTGGGTTTACCGTGAATCTTCTGTCAACATTGTTACCTATTTGTTGTACAAGCTTTAATTTACCAATGCTACTCAGGAGGGGGAAAAAAAACAATAACATAGACTTTATACAGACACAGTGCCTACAGTAGTTAAAGTGGAGAGATCATGCTATCTCTCTCCTGAATTCGACTTTCAACTCCATGCTGACCCCCGCCTACCTGTCTGCAGGGTTGACAGGGATGCCCAAGTCTCCAGTTCGCAACATCCTGCTGTGTTCTTCTATCTTCAGATGCACTATAGTCAACATCAATCACTGAGGTAATTGATAGTGTGAAACACGGTTATAATAGCATTCCCATCTTCCCATCCCACCTCCTAACTTCTTTCTTCACATCCCCCATAACATAGTCCAACTTACAGATATAGAATGTCTGCTCCTCCTCTGTCATGTTGCCAGGCAGCACTGTGGGCAAACCGGAGATAACTATCTTACCATCGTCTGTGTTCCAACGGCTCCTGCGTTTCTTCTTTGGTGGCTCCGATGATGATGGTGACGCTGACGATGATGAAGCTGAAGCTGGTAAACCAGAACAAGACAACATTAACAGATGGAATACAGAATGGCTGTATGCTAGACGTACGGCCATCTGGGCTGCATACAGAAAAGAATCTAAGAGGAGCAAAAACAACTTTCTTAGATTTTAGGAGGGGCAGTGAGAGTGAAATACCAAAGAGACCCTCGCAGTGTTTACTAACATACACAAAACCATGCTCATGTCATGTTGTAAAATTAAAAAAATTCTGGGAGGGGAGGAGGGCGAAAATTTTTCTAGGTAGGGGGAAAATGCTCCTCTTCACCCCCTCCCCCCCCTAAACACAGCCCTGGCCGTGCACGTGCACGTCCTAATAGCCATGTGTCTGTCTGTACCATGACATGCCCATCATAATAATGTCAAGCTGTGCACCACAGGAACCCTCACTAATGAAATTTGGCTCCACTCACACATGAAAAGATTTATGTGCAATACCACATTTAGATAGGGCTAGTAGAAATCATGACTGCTATCAAATTTCTAACAGTATGTGGGCCTTTGTCTGCACGAACTTTTATTTTGAGTCTGATACGGATTCGAACTAGACCTGAGCCATGACCCAGGAGCTAGACCTGAGCCATGGTCTACTAGCTAGATCTGAGCCATGGCCCACTATGTAACAAGTGTATAACAAACTCTTAACAAGTCAACTTCACTCACAACTAAATAGAGTAGACGCTGCTCTCTTGGCCGCCTCCAAATGCTTCTTCAATTCTGGATCTTTACTGCCACTTCTACAAATAAGGGACACACAAACACATTAATACAAGACTAAAAAATAGGGACAGATTAAACGTGAACGGAACTTAATACAGAAGAATAACAAAAAATTAGAACTTCCCTCTCACTGTCTTAACCACAATCTATGATAATAACTTACATGGTTCCATTGTTGCTGTTTTGATCGCCCAGCTTGGCCGCCAGTATCGGGTGCAACTTCCCCAGCGGAGCAGTGTTAGCACCAGTTGCCATCTGTACAAGATATGTTTCTGTAAATGTGAAAGTAGAAAACACTTAAAAATTATAAATTTCATGAACTGAACGTAACTAGGATGAACTGATAAAAATTTTTTTTTAATCAACGACTGACATCGACGATAATAATTGAAGCATGCGTATAAGAAGATGACAAGTGAACATGAATAGTTAATAGGTTAAATACAAGTCTCTGAAGGCCTTAGGCCTGAACAGTTTCAAAAAGTACATCATTACAGTGGTGAAATGTCACCAACTATTCGACTACCTCAAGCAATACTTTCTACAAAAAAAAAACTTGGTTTCCCATAATTTGTTTCCAAAAGAAAAAAAAAAAAGGCATAATATACCTTGATCTTTCATTGGCAAGGGAGTGAAGTGAGGCAGTATCAGGGGAGTCCAAATGTAAGGTATGCTCATACATATGTACGTGTATATACTCGTATTAGCACCACTATGTGACATAGTAATGAAATTGACAACCGTCACCGGGTAGAATAAACACTATGATTGATGGAATTCACTATGATAGAATTCACTGTGATAGAAAGCACTATGACAGAATGCACTATGATAGAGTGCACTACGATAGAATAGAGGTTATGCAGGAAGTGACGTAATAAAAGTACACGCCCTACACGCGGCCATTTTGAGTGGCAATAGTGAAGAGCTTTTGTGCTGTTGGTTGTACGAACTGCTTTAAAAAAAGGCTCTGATGTTACATTTTTTTGGTTTTCTGAGGATGAACAGGGACGATTACGATGGATAGCGGTTGTAGGCTGGAAAGACCCGATACCTAATGAGTACACTTGGCTATGTAGCGATCATTTTGTATCAGGATGTTAATGTAACTATCCCTTGTCTCCTGTCGTATCGTGTTTGCATACACCCTCTAAAACGGAAAGCTATTGATGGCATGGGTTTAAAAGGAGTGCTGAAGTGAATAAAAGAAGAAGAGAAGATACAGCTAGATTAGAAGCTGCCAAAAGCCAGGTACAGCTCTGTGATAATGGAAATGGTGAGGTTACTGTGAACCACACACAGGGATATAAATGAAGCAGATAAAGAAGATAAAAAATAATGGAGTAGATAAAGATATGAAGATTGCCAGGTGAACTTGCCTTAGCAGATAAGAGGTTTTAATATTCATGAAAGTGCTGGTCTCTACTGTGCCAAGCTTCCACCATTTACTGGTGGAAAACCACAGCTGAAAAAAAGTGAAGTAGATTTTTCTCGTCAACTGTCAATAGTTTAATTCATGTTGAACGAGTCAGGCCTACTTTGTCAATAGTACAGTATATTTGAATCAACAACACCAATCAACTTTATTATGACCAGTGAAAAAGAATGTATACTAGTCCAAAAGATAAAATAGCTAGTCATTATAAGTTGTGCACTATGTAATTTATGTCCATCAGATGTTTCACCTTAATTAAAACCATTCCCAATTTTTTGTTGTTACAATGTTAAATAATGAAATGTGAATTTATAATATTTGGTTGGGGGAAAAATTATTCCAAAAAACATAGCTAATGAACTGTACAATAACAGAGTTTACTTAGACTTCAACTTTTTTCCCCATGCGATGACGGGATGGACATAGCCACTTTCCTTTGGGAATCCATTTCATCTTCAGGCACTTCAGTCGTATGAAACCATTCTGTTGGGCAGTTACTATCATCACAGCAGATCATTGTTCCAGACTCTGCTTTCCTGCAGTAGCACCATAATCTAACGGGACCTTCCATGGTCACAATATTATCAGAAGAAAAGCTAGAAGACAGATGTGCTGAAATAACCGTTGCTTCTTTGGTGAACCATTTACCAACAGGATCAGGTAGAAGCTCCGTCTCGATTAGTTCAATTGGTTTAATAAATGCAATTGTTATGAAGAGCTACCTAACCATTAATAAAATACATGTAAGAATCAAGACTTTTATAAGCTTTCAAATGTTTCACCAGTATACTTACTAGTCTATTCAATGAGGTACCAAAATATATCTGGATACTTCAGGCCATATTTATCCCAAGGATCTTCAATAAATCCTTCCTTTTAGCTCAGGTAAGGGTCTTCAGGCTTCCAGCTTAGATAACTTTCCCTGTACCGCATTTAAGCTTCGTCCAACGAGAAATAATAAGCAGAAAAGCCAGGTGAAGACACAATTAGCCTAGAATACGCCGCGCGCCACTCTACGTTTTGCCACTCAAAATGGCGACGTAGCAACTGTTGCTAAGTAAACGTCACTTCTACGTCACTTCCTGCATAACCTTTATATTACAATAGAATACACCATGATAAAATACACTTCAGACATTAGAGTGCTGCTAAACACTACACTTGTGCTAAGAAACTAGACATGAGAGGCTGCGGCATTTAAAAACAATTTTTTTGCTGATGAAATGCTTCAAGACAACTCATTTTTTAAAGTATCTTTTTATCAATAGCTCAGAGCAAGTTCTCCCTTCCTTAGTGTTTAGTAGCTCCACAAGTCCCTACCACACCTAATTACCACAGAAAAAGTTAACCACATGTACTAGTCTTTGGTCTATGGTAGACACTCTTCACACATAATATACTAATATTGGTCAGAAAATGCTTGAAGTAGTTGTTAAACCTATTGGCCTTAAATAATGATTACACTCTAAGGTTTACTCAAAAAGCCTCTAGTAATCTACCATAAATGCACGTTTTCTACTGGGCATTAATAAGAAATTTAAAGCTGGGGGGGGAAAATGAACGGGGCCGAATTTGTAAGGAAAATGAACTATACTAAAACTTACTATAACTTCCAATAAAAACTTCAATTATAAACACCTCCTGTGTTTCTAGACAATAATAACATCGCGACAGCAGCACGATTAACTACAAAAACGTCTTCCACACGACATCACTTTTTCTATTTTACTTTGGGATCCAGAAATTCGTATAATTAGAACTATCTAAAGGGAAGGGTAAAAAAAGTGCCGCAGCTCCTCCCTTTTTGTCTTTGAGGCTGACGTCGGGAAGAATGCCGCTGTTCTTTAGCAAGTCATTGCGGAGAATAGGAAGCCCACTTTGCAGAACCAGCTGGTACAGGCGACAGCATACTATCCCTGGTAGTTAGCTAGCAAGCAGTAGCTATGACCTATGTTAATGTCAATGATCACATGCCGTATTCATGTTTAGTTCTCCAGGCTCCAGCACCTGAAATATATACATGCCCACCTGTGCAGCAATCAGATAAGAAGCCAGGACAACTTGAAAAGTGGCAGTTGGATCAGTTCTTTGACAAGGGGTTTCTTATTGTTCCAAAGTTCTTCACTGATGAAGAGCTTGGTAAAGTTATTGAGGTAAAAGCAAAAGTATGCTATTATCATTGCAGTACATAGCTAGCTACTATGCCAATATTCTGACTTGTCAGGGAGTGAAAGAATGTGTAGACATATTGGCTGATAAGCTGTACAGAGGAGGAAAAATCAAAGACAAGTGTGAAAATGCTGGATTCTATGAGCGAGTCACTCTGCTGGAGAAACAATTCAAAGGAGCCACTATTCTTCTTATTAAGACAGGGTATCTCCCTCCTGCCTTTCGAGAACTCTGGTCTAATGAGAGACTACTTAATGTCGTGGAGCAGCTAATAGGTCCGGACATTGCAGGTAAGAATTAGTTAGCTAATATACTCCTAAGTAAATTTCTGTGGGAATTTTAACAGGTCATCCGGTGTGGAATTTGAGGACAAAAGTTCCTCACAACGAACAGACGACTGTCCCGTGGCACCAGGACAATACATACTTGGACCTGTCTGCTCTGTACACACTCATGCCCACAGCCTGGATACCACTTATAGATGCCAACAAAACGAATGGGTGCATGCAGGTAAGCTCTCCTCTATGGTTTATCGTGGCATAATGATAAAATGTATAGCTGAAATCCAACATTTGAGTTGCGTGCTCATACTCTGATGCTTTCAGATAATATCTGGTGGCCACAAACCTGGATTCACTGCCACTCACACTTGCTGTGCAGGTGGCACATGGTACGTGGAAGTGGAGGAAGAAGAAATGGAGAAAAGCCTTGGGGTGAGCATGGAGAAAGATGTGGTGACTTGCGAGGTGCCCTTTGGAGGCATGCTGCTGCTTAATAACTGCATCCCACATCGAAGTTTGGAGAATTACTCGGACAAAATCAGATGGAGCATGGACTTGCGCTGGCAGGATCCAAAAAAATCTGTTGGCTTTTATGGACTGAAAGATTGCGTTACAATGAGAAAAGCTGGTGACCCTAATTACAAGATAAATTGGGAAGGTGTGTTTAATTCCTGCTCTCTTCCCCTCCCTAATTATATTTCCATGCATGCGCTAATTTTTGCTTGTTGTTTTGTCAAATGTTTTAACTGTCTTACCATTTTCTCTTTTTAATATTAAAAGAGTTTGCTGTCCTGGATCGAAACAAGCTACAGACAGAAAGTACAGCTTCAACAGAATTGGTTGGTGATGAATTTGATACATCCATTCAAGGCCCGTGGATGAACAGGTGGGACATAGTCCATCACAACAAGCACACTGCTCATCTGAAAAACCTTCAAATGACTACTGATCAGAGAGTCCCATGACTTTCAAGCAATTATCTACTGCACAGAACTTTGTTTTTAATAATACTTTTCAATGTTTTAACTTTTGTGCTCTATTTTTTCTTTTCTTTTTTTTCTTTTTCTTTTTTTATTTTTATCTCCTCATGAAAGTAATAAGTGTGTACAATATCATTGTAAAACTATTTTGTGTAAGGTCCACTGCCAGCAATGTTGTTGCTATTTTCTTAATTCACACAAGTGACTTGTGGGTTCGAATCGTTAAAAAAAAGTGCGAGTATATTATTATTGCGTAAGAGCCCCACCCACAGGGTTCAGTCTGGCGAAGAAGAATGGCTTCTTTGGTGAGGCGCTGTCTCTATTTGCGTCCCATAGGTCTTGGACATTCTTGGAAAGGTCAACACACAGAAGCTGGTAAGGTACTCTTTAGCAAAGATGCTCGTGCTGTGTAACTGTGAGAGAATTCCCTGAAGGCCCGGCTGAGCTAGCTCGAAAATGTATTTCTAGAACTGAACAAGTAAACCCACATGTATTTTTCAAGACATGTTACTTGAAGAATAAGTATTCACATATTACTTAGCAAAAATAGTCATGACCCTATTGCAAAATGCTTTCTAGAGTTCAATGTGACCAGTGATGGTTTGTGTATTCTCTCGTAGTGTCTCAAACTCCTGCCCCAGAAGTGTACATAGTCCCTCCTCCACAGCCAAAGGAGAAGAAACCTGGTCAGCTAGAGAAATGGCAATTGGAGCAGTTTTTCAGCAAGGGATTTTTGATAGTCCCAAAGTTTTTTACAAATGAAGAAATGTCTCATGCTGTTGAAGTAAGTAGTGAATTCACTTTTTTGTTTTTTCTATTTTTTTTAAATTTATTTAGCTTTATTCCTTTATTTATGTATTTAATTGTATATTTCTTTACATATTAATTCATTCATCTATATATTTATATAGTCCGTAAATGAATGTGTGGACATCTTGGCAGAGAAGTTGTACAGAGGAGGAAAGATCAAGGACAAGTGTGAGAAGGCGGGGTTTTACGAGCGCCTCACTCTCATTGAGCAGCAGTTTAAGGGAGCGGCAGTTCTTCTCCACAAGATGGGATATCTTCCAGCAGGATTCAGACAGCTGTGGGCCAACAATAGACTCCTCAATGTTGTCGAGCAACTCATTGGACCTAATATTGCTGGTTAGTTAGATGTGAAAGGTGATAAAAGTATTGCTTCATACCTGGGTAAAGATTTTGAAAATAAATCGTACCATTTTTGGGTGATGTCTTAACATCTTTAGTGTAGCACTTAATTAACAACAAGCACACAGATAAATTCTTTAATGCTTTTAGATACCTTCAATTTAAGTTCTACAACATGAGGAAGCAAATGGAACCATGTGCCATTGTATCATAAATTAAGATAAAGTCTCACTGCATTGCCTTTTCTAAATTAATTTAACATGTATATCTTATGCATGATAATCTATCTAGTACATGGTGTTTACATAATATTTTATTTGCTGTTGTTAGGCCATCCAGTCTGGAATCTGAGAACCAAGACTCCCTATAATGAGCAGACAACCGTCCCATGGCACCAGGACAATGCCTACTTGGACCCTTCTGCACTTTATACGCTCATGCCCACTGCCTGGATACCACTTATAGATGCCAACATGATAAATGGCTGCATGCAGGTGAGGGGTTCAATGCCAATACCTGAAATAGAGAGGCTATAGATAGAGCATGAGATGAAGGATTGCAGTGGGTGTTCATGAGAGTGGATAGCTTGAGGCAATAGGGCTGAGTTGTTGAATGAGAGTGGGAGGAGCTGAGTGAGACTAGCCGGTTTAATTGTAATGTGGAAGGTGGGAGGGGAACAAGGAGTAGTAACAATTTTGCTGTACAATTTTCTGTAGACGATTTCAGAAGGACACAAGCCTGGTTTCACTGCCACTCACCAGTGCTGTGCAGGGGCCACTTGGTATGTGGAGATAACGGAGGAAGAAATAGAGAAGAGTTTGGGGGCCAATATGGAGAGAGATGTGGTGACGTGTGAGGTACCCTTTGGAGGCGTGCTGCTTCTCAACAACTCCATCCCTCATCGGAGTCTGGAGAACCGCTCAGACAAGATCAGGTGGAGTCTGGACCTGCGATGGCAGGATCCTTCCAAGCCCACCGGATTCTATGACCTGAAAGAATGTGTGGTGATGAGGAAGGAGAATGACCCTAACTATGTCATTGATTGGGAAAGTAAGATTCATGTGTTGATATTTGGCATTTCTTGGTCAGAAAAGGAACACACTGTCAGCAGTACAAAATCACAATCTTATAAATTCAACTAAAATTTAATTATTTCTTCACCCCCTCTCTGCTTCCTTAGAAGCTATGAGCCACTAATCCACATAATTTTTTCCTTCTTAATTTTTCCTTGTTTCCCCCCCTCTCCATGTTGCTATAGATTTTGCCGTCCTAGACAGGCACAAACTCCAGTCTGAGCAGACCACTGGTTCAGATGAGCTTCAACCTCCAGATGACTTCGATATCAACATACATGGCCCTTGGATGAAGAGGTGGGACATTGTGCATCACAACAGGCACACAGAGTCCATGAAGACTGAGGGCAGCTCCTGGCATTCTCACAAGCCTGGACAGAAAGCCTGAATTTATTTATAGACAATACCTTCTATATGTTAAAGTTTTCTTTTTCATCCCCATTAATTGCAACTGTGCAGTCAATATTGTCTTTTATACATTTTGAAGTATATAAAAAAAATAAATAAATAAATAAAGACAAGCTGCAGCATGGGGCTATTATTGTTGTTATTATTATTTTATTATTATTATTCATTATTATTATTATTATTGTTATTGTCACTCCAGTTGTTGTTATTATTGTATTACATTGCAGGGCGCTTCCCTTTCCAGTCCATTTTTCTTACCCGTGATAAGTCTTGGGGTTGTTTTTTTTTATATTGACAGGATGATTACTTGCAGTTTATCTGCCCCGCCCACATAGCCTGAGGGAGCTCGACTCCGCGAACCATCTTTGAAATGTCTCTGTCGGCCGTGGGAAGCATTTTCAGGTCTGGTTCTCGTGTAGGTGCTGTCTGCAGAGTATCCATTCGGGCCCAGCACACGGCTATCAGTGAGAATGAATACTTTAACGGTTATTGTCAAGTTGTCTGATTGTTTTGTAGTTATAGTGAGTCCGTTATGAGAATAGCTATTAGCTAGTGTCCTCAACTAAATAAATGGTTTGATCTGAGATGCATTCATCAGCAGCAGCAGATTCAAAGTTATTGTTGCTGTTTGCATTTAATTATTTCATAGCTAGCTACAGCTTGCAAAAAATAGCTACTGATACCATTCATGGACTGAAGATACAGGGAGATAAAGGGGGCAGACTAGAGAGATATAGGGGGATAAAGGGGGCAGACTAGAGAGATACAAGACAAAGGGGGCAGACTAGCTAGAAATACAAGGAGATAACAAGGGCAGACTATAAAGAGACTAGTCATGCTTAGTCAGACCCTTTACCAATCACTAGCTTAGCTAGACCTTACCACAGTCCCCCATGTGCAACCTCAACTTGCCTTATGTCAGTTGACCACACACCCTTTCCCCAAGTAGCGATTGGTATAGGGGGTGACTACCGGAGACTATAGAGCATGGCCATGGGGCAGAGTAAGGGAGATACAGGGGGCAAACTTGAGATATAGTGGCCAGACTAACTTGGCTAGTTTGCTCTGTTCCCTTAGTGATAAGTATAGAAATACATCGCCTGCTTAGAAATAAGTCACCTACTTTATTGCAGGTGTCCAGAGGCCAGCTCCAGAAGTGTACACCACACCTCCTACACAGCTGGCACACAGGAAACCTGGACAGCTAGAGAAATGGCAATTGGAGCAGTACTTTGACAAGGGATTTATTGTTATTCCCAAATTCTTCACTCAAGAGGAAATGGATCCAGTCATTGAAGTGAGTCTATATACATACACATAGCACACACACACACACACACACACACACACACACACACACACACACAATGCTGGTATGCCATGTTTGTGCCGCGAGACATTTTTTTTGTGTTGGAGGAGGCTTAATTCAAGAGCAACTATTAAAAAAAATAATTCTGACTAGCGGTACCCCGCCACACAATGGCGCTTGATGTACTAACTTTTGCAATTATAGTATTTTTATCGTCCTCAACCACATGGTTTATTTATCAATCCACTCTTTTTCTCACTTATTTTTCCCATCACTGTAGTCGTCGTTGTTTACTGGCAATGCTTTACCAACCCACCTATATACCCACTGTTGTGTTCAGCAAACCGGCACTCACACAACCGTTGGCGGTATTGCGACGCTTTACCGGCCCATTCTGACAATGCTAAATTATTCATGATACACACACCCTCGTTATCTTTGTTACTGACAGACAAGCATATTACATTATCAGGTAATGATCCAAGTACTGGCTGCAATTGTCTGTGGTAATAGGCATCCACACATGCTGAATTCCCATTGACGTGGTGGTCCCTAATCTTTTCTCTTGGTGTAGGCTGTAAATGAGTGCGTGGACATCTTGGCAGAGAAACTGTACAGTGGAGGAAAGATCAAGGACAAGTGTGAGAAGGCGGGGTTTTACGAGCGCCTCACTCTCATTGAGCAGCAGTTTAAGGGAGCGGCAGTTCTTCTCCACAAGATGGGATATCTTCCAGCAGGATTCAGACAGCTGTGGGCCAACAACAGACTCCTCAATGTTGTCGAGCAACTCATTGGACCTAATATTGCTGGTTAGTTAGATGTGAAAGGTGAAGTGATCATGTTTATTTTACTTGTCCGTATAATTTAAGTGCTAATTGGATAACAAATAGACAGGGAAACTGTGAGTAAGATGGCTATGAGTTGTTGGGAAAATACAATAAGTAACTATAAATGGGCAGTGATTATAAATGAATGAAGAAATAAATTAATTAATTAATAAACAAATAAATTTAAAGTAGGAATCATCAAGAATTGAATTGATGGGTGTAAAGGTAGGTGCCACTATAAACATTGATAAAATATTGTCAAATTAACTTACAAAAAACAACAACACCATGCAGAACATAGCAAATGCACTTTATTCATATATATAGGCTACTACTACTACTAGCATATTAAATAATAGTATATGTGTGCATGTATACTTGTGTGTGTGTGTGTGTGTGTGTGTGTGTGTGTTTAAGCCAAAACTACTGAGACCTCAGATAACCCCCAGTTATATTAGCAAATTATCATGTGAAGCCAATGCATACTGGAGGACTAGGATGGATACTTCCAAGACTACCTGTACTTTTTTCATTGTCTTGTCATGATTCTTTGACATGCATACACATACATAATGTTGGCTTCTATTCAAGCACTCCCTCATTTCAAGCAATATATCCACATTGCATCATTTCATACTTGCATTTTGGTGTTTCTCTAAATATATAATAATACGCTTGTGTGTCAGTAGCGACGACGATGACCGACGACAACAGCGTGTGCACTAATGAATAATTCATGAACCAACCATGTAATGGAGGGTACTTGCTAGTTAGATTAATTTGTATTGCAGTTATTGATTGATTCATTTAATATATTCACTCATTCATTTTTGACACTGCTCCCTAATTATGGCTACTAATTGACTTAATGATGGCTACTATAATTGACTTAATGATCCTAATAATGTACTTCTTATTTTTTGTTGTTGTTATTGTTGTTGTCAGGTCATCCAGTGTGGAATCTGAGAACCAAAACACCCTACAATGAGCAGACAACAGTGCCATGGCACCAGGACAACGCCTACATGGATCCATCGTCTCTGTACACTCTCATGCCCACTGCCTGGATACCGCTCATTGACGCCAACATGACCAACGGGTGTATGCAGGTGAACTCTGAACTTTGCTACATGTGATGCAATACTCAGGGTCCATTGGCAAATTCTAAAATTATATTCTGTTCAATTAGTTGAAACCATTGTGCTGAGGTTTTTTATGTGGTGGTTGTTGTTTTGTTTTGTTTGTTTGTTGTTTTTATTTGTTTGTTTGTTTTTTGCCTGCTTTACACCAAAATATTGTAGGATGCCAAAGTTTGTTGTTGTTGCCCTATATTTACGCACTTTAATATATTTGTTGTTGTTGTTGTTTAATGACAATACATGTATTAGTAAATTCATATTACATATCTATCACTGCTCTTTACTCTTTCCCCCAGATGGTTTCAGAAGGTCACAAGCCTGGCTTCACTGCCACTCACCAGTGCTGTGCCGGAGGTACCTGGTATGTGGAGGTTACAGAGGAAGAAATGGAGAAGAGTTTAGGGACCGATATGGAGAGAGACGTGGTGACGTGTGAGGTGCCCTTTGGAGGCATGCTGCTTCTCAACAACTCCATCCCGCATCGGAGTCTGGAGAACCGCTCAGACAAGGTCAGGTGGAGTCTGGACCTACGATGGCAGGATCCCTCCAAGCCCACCGGATTCTATGACCTGAAGAAATGTGTGGTGATGAGGAAAGGGGACGACCCTAACTACGTTATTAATTGGGAAGGTAAATGTTATTAATTTTGTCTTTGCTACAATTGCAACTAGAGTTTGGAAATATTTTTAAACATTGCGTAGAATCGCAGTTCAATTTATTTTTATTTTTTATTTTTTATTTTTTTACAAATTGATTTTTCTGAGAAAACTATTAAATGTATGATCCTGACATGTGTGCAATATTTCCCAGAATTTGCCGCCATTGACAGGAACATGGTAGAGGCACAACATGCTGCAGACTCGGCCATTCAACCAGTTGATGAGTTTGATACCACATTGTCTGGACCCTGGATGAACAGGTGGGATATTGTCCACCACAACAAGCACACGGCTATTGTTACTGAGGCTACAACTTATAGCTCTGACCAGCCAGGAAACAAAGCTTAGGAGCCTGGCCACTCAGTTTTGTTCATGTTTTTAACTCAATGTGCACCTCCTCACCTCCTCATTCTTTGTGTTGTTTCATTGACCTCATCATTAAATTTTATTAAGAGCTTCTTGTACAATTGATGTATGAGTTGACATGATTTAAATTGCGATACGAAGCGCCATCAAAATGTTTGCGATTTCGCGACTCTAAATATGTAAAGGGTAAAAATAGTAGGTACGCGTTCTGGAAGATTCTAGAATATTACGTAATGCGGTGATGTCGAATGAATTGGTGTACAGTATTCATGAGAAATGGTGAATATTCTCGAATATTCTTTATTCTCGAACTAGCTAGAGATTTCTGAACTAACAGTATATAATGGCTGCAAAGAACTGGAGCTTAAACGAGCAAGGAATTCGACTTCCAAGTACTTCAAAGAAAAAAACAAAACAAAAGGAATCTTTAAAAGACTGAAGAATCTTAGTTTACATCCATCATAGAATCAACATGAGCAGCAAGAAGTCTCCAGCTATTGGAATAGATCTTGGCACCACATACTCCTGTGTGGGAGTCTTCCAGCACGGGAGAGTAGAAATCATTGCCAACGACCAGGGGAATCGTACCACACCCAGCCATGTGGCTTTCTCGTATACTGATAGGCTGATTGGTGATGCAGCCAAGCAGCAGGTTTCAAGAAATCCTGAGGGAAGCGTCTTTGACGCCAAACGACTCATCGGGAGACGATACGATGACAAAGTAGTGCAGTCTGACATGAAGCATTGGCCTTTTGCCGTGGTCAACAAAGGAGGAAAACCACACATCAGAGTGCCTTTCAAGGGAGAGGACAAAGTATTCACACCCGAAGAGATCAGCTCAATGGTTCTCGTAAAGATGAAGGAGACTGCTGAAGCGTACTTGGGCCAGTCCATCAAGGATGCTGTGATCACAGTGCCCGCCTACTTCAACGATTCCCAGAGACAAGCCACCAAGGATGCTGGTCGCATTGCTGGTCTCAATGTCATCCGGGTCATCAATGAACCAACAGCTGCAGCTCTGGCCTATGGACTGGACAAGAATGTGAAAGACGAAGAGAAGAATGTGCTGATCTTTGACCTTGGTGGTGGAACATTCGACGTGTCTGTCCTGAGCATCTCTGACGGATCCGTGTTTGAAGTCAGGTCTACTGCGGGCGACACCCACCTGGGAGGAGAAGACTTTGACAACCGCCTGGTGGACTACTTTGTGGCCGAGTTCAAGAGAAAGTACAGAAAGGACGTCAGCAAGAACCAGCGCGCCCTGAGGCGACTGAGGACAGCTTGTGAACGGGCCAAGCGCATCCTGTCCTCCAGCACGGAGGCCAGTGTGGAGATTGATGCATTGCACGAGGGAGTGGACTTCTACTCAAAGATCACTCGAGCCAGATTTGAGGAACTCTGCATGGACCTGTTCCGGTCTTGCCTGGAGCCTGTGGAGAAGGCTCTGCGTGACTCCAAGCTGGACAAACGCCGCATTGACGAGGTTGTTCTGGTGGGCGGATCAACTCGCATTCCTCGAATCCAGAAGCTCCTGCAGGATTTCTTCAATGGCAAGGAGCTCAACAAATCCATCAATCCAGACGAGGCTGTGGCGTACGGAGCGGCTGTTCAGGCAGCCATCTTGTCTGGCGACAAGAGTGAGGCAGTTCAAGACGTCCTTCTTATTGATGTAGCTCCGCTCTCGCTCGGCATTGAGACTGCTGGAGGTGTGATGACAAAGCTTATTGAGAGAAACACTAGGATTCCCACACGCACATCTAACGTGTTCAGCACATACTCAGACAACCAGCCGGGCGTCAACATCCAGGCTTTCGAAGGTGAGCGGCTATTGACTAAAGACAACAACCTCTTGGGAAACTTCCAGCTGAGTGGAATCCCTCCGGCTCCGAGAGGTGTGCCTCAAATAGAAGTCACATTTGATCTTGATGCCAGTGGCATACTTAATGTTTCGGCCATGGAGAAGAGCACGGGCAAGAGCAACAAGATCACCATCACCAATGACAGCGAGAGACTCTCCAAGGCTGACATAAAACGCATGTTGGCTGAAGCTGAGAAATTCAAGGAAGAAGACGAGGCTCAGAAGTCCACCATTGAAGCTAGGAACAAGCTGGAGAACTACGTGTTCAGCGTCAAGAATGCTGCCAGAGACTGCGGAGACAAGATGAGCGGGGAGGACCGTGAGAAGTTGAACGAAGAGGTTGATCGCGTGCTGAAGTGGCTAGAGAGCAACCAGCTGGCAGAGAGGGAGGAGTTTGAGCACATGCTGGAGGAAGTACAGAAGTCGTGCTCGCCACTGATGGCCAAGCTCCACGAACAAGGCCGGCAGAATGGCAGTTCATCTGGTCCCACAGTGGAAGAAGTGAACTAAGAAAAAGAAAAAAACATTGAACTAAAATTTCACGTGCACTTAATATGTTTTTATCATCCTCACTATTCTGTCACTTGTTTTGTTCACATTTTTTTTTCATTGCAGATCCATTTTAAATTATATATCATTTTATAGTTTGAAAACAAAATACATTTATAAGTCTATTCACTGAGAAGAGCCAAAAAAAAAACAACTTGGCATTTCCCCTAATAATGCACTTATCAGCACACACTTTTTGCTGCTCACACATTATCTCTCTTCAGCCAGCTCTTAATCCTGTGTTAGTGTTTTCTTGATGGGTCACTATTCTTTACTATCTAATTCGGTGCTACGGTGGTTCCTCGAGCTATTGAGTATAGGTGTATTGTAATATTGATTGGCTGTGCATAGCCTCATGTATACATGGATCAAGGTAAAGCTATTGACACTGGGTTAGCCAAATATCAAATATAATCCTGCTGCATGTCTCCGTGGATAATGTCACCTTCTCCAGACATGACGTTACTTACTGTGATTCAAGATGTCTGCTATGTCACTCTATTTGATGTATAGGGTCAGTCTTACTCGGGTGGAGCTGAGCTAGGAGATGGGTGGTCTGAGCAAACATCTGGTAGCCCTAAAATGTATTATTTCGTATAAGTCAACTTTTTAATTAGGCTAGTTCACTAGAGTTGTATACTGTCTATCTGTGCTCGAACAAGTAGAATCCATATACCGCAGAGCTATCATAGCCAACTGGTAAGCAATAGTTATCTTAAATACCTGGTTTCTGGTATAGTGCATAGATGTATACTAATAGATCAAGGTAAAGCAACGAATATAAGGTGACTATTACAATATTTGTGTCATAACTGCCTCTTATTATCAATTACTAACCACAACTTGCATACTTTAGTTATTCCAGCGAATATCAGCCAGTTTTTGCTGGTATATATATGTTGTTCCCGTGTTGTTGTTTGTTTGTTTTTTGTTTGTCTTATAAATTTGTATTGTGTGTTGTTGCAGATGCTGGAGCTTCAGTGAGTGTGTCTCCGTCAACAATAAAGGAGTCCTCTGCTCTGGTTAATGTCACCTTCAGCAGAGGCAGCACTCCAGACAAAGATGACTGGATAGGGGTGTGGTTACTCGCTACTGAATCTGCCACCATTGACCCCAAGCAGCAAGCACCAACCAAATACCAGGTACAAATAAAAATTCTGAATTGTAAATGCATTAATGTATAGGGTGTGTCACATGCTATTAAAATCTTATAGGGCTAGTCTTTGTGAGGTAAATTCCACAAGCAGCATGTTTTAATTTGAGATAAGGTCTGTGAACAAACTATCTGACAAAGCCAAGTTGCATAATGAATGTATTCATTATAAGCCAAAATATCTTTTGGCATAATTCAAGGCACTGAGTTTACTAGAGTAGGTGGCAACACAAAGCTGATCATTTGCTCTATTAACAAATTGTAGCATACTAGGATGCATACCAATGGTATCCAATAGTTATATAAATAGAGTCTGGCAGAAATAGTTGTATTACTTTATGTACAAGTTAAGTGGCATGGCAACTGTGGAAATTGTATTATGTAATGTACCTTCATGTTTTAGTTTTGTAACTACGACCCGGCATATATCAAGAGTGGGAGTGGCAACTTCTCACTGGAACTGATCAATATGAGGGGGGAATTTCAAATGGGATTTCTGACCGGAGGTTCGTATCTGATGTTATAATTTACATGTGTATTTTACAATTCATTAGCTAATATAACTTGTACTTTTCCCCTTATTCAGTAAGGGAAATTAGTGTCACTCGCCGCTTAGTTTTAAGGGGCCAAATTGGCACCCGGTACAAACGCGCATGCACAGAGAAACCAGACTTTGAGCTAGAAACCATAGCAACTGTTAAAACTATTGCCATTTCTACATAATGCCCCACCAGGTAATTCTAAATAATACCTGCTTGTGGCTCATCTTTGGTTAACGTTTCTAGCTGGAAGCTCACTAACCGAAAGGCGAGAAAATGAGTCGTTTCCTCAGGAACTTGGAGGTGAATGAAACAAGACTATTGGAGGAGCCTATCACCTACTAATTGGAAGCTTCAACCATTGGAGGGGAATGGATTAGAAGACAGATGTTGGGCCAGTTGTGGAAGTAAATGGTATGTATGTAATCAGATTCCATCTCTTTCTTGCTACATCCTACAGTATAGTCATGCAATAATATTGGCCTACAGTTTACAGCACTAATGTTGGGGTGTGGTCAAGCAATCATATCTGTATGTGCTACTATTAAATTTAGGGGGTTCTGTTAACTGAAATGGGGATGAAATGTTCAGATAATTGAAGTTCGGATAACTGAAGTTCTACTACATTTTATCCACAAATTTCTTGTTGAAGTCCTCTGGGGTCACAAGGGTCAAGTTCTCTGTGAAGATTTTATAAATAAATGGCAGGATAGTGGCACGTGTTCACTGTTTAATACATCCTTATAATTATGAGGAAGCTTTACATATCCCAATTATTACTAGAAAACCTGAAGTTTTATAGATGCATTAGTTTCCAGTATGCTGGCTTTCTATGGCGTGTGCAAATTGTCCTGCAGGTGTAATTATTATAGAAATATATACAACCAATTATCTTGCAGTTTTTTTTTGTTTTTTTTGTTTTGTTTTTGTTTTTGTTTTGTGTTTTTCTTTACATAAAATGATCATAGGGAGTTCTTGTTCCTGAAAAGTATCTTGATGAGATGTCGAAAGGTCAGGTTAAATTCTAAATATAAATATAAAGGCAAAGCTTTAGCTATTTTAATGCTTGAATGAAGTCAATAGCTTCGGCGGTTCAGTTTTAATGATTTTTTGTGACTGCCAGTAGTTCGACTGCCATATGGTGGTTACACTGGTGAAAGTGTTAACGATTATTCATGAATACTCACACTGTCGTCTTTGTCGCTGTTTTTGCTGACCCACCATCGTCATTGACAATGTTTTACCAACCCATTATTGATAACTCTTTACCAACCTAGCTCGGCTGATAAATTATTCATGAATTATACACATACAAAGTTATAAGCGTTGATTTAAGAGAACAAAATATATTAATTATGTGAAATGTCAGCAGACGACCCCCCAAAAATGCATACACCATTGTTGTTACTGACAGACAAGCGTAATACAAAAAGATAAAACTACTTGGCAGGATTGACTGAAATCTCTGAGGTAATTGAAGAATTTTTTTGAGACTTTCAAAATATAAATTACAGAATTCAAATTATTCAGTCTCCATTGTGGTTTCAGTACTCTATATTCAGCTCATGTAAGTCTCTATGTGGACCAACTGGAAATTCAACAACCTTATCTGTTCTGGAACAATGAGTGGATCAAACCCTTTACGAATAAGCCAAAGAATGCTTTCTACAAATAGTAGAATTTCTTCTGATACATTAAGTAGCAATAGGTCATATGGGTCTTTCAAATGATTATATTCCTACAAGTATAATCTAGTTGTGGCTTCAGATCTTTAGCGACAATAGAGTCACCGAATTTAAAATATGAACCAATTAAATTTTAATTGATGGGAATTAATTCTTTACATATGAATATATAGGTCTATATGTTATAGTTATAAACCAAAATTGAGGTTTGTATGTGATTTATAAACTCCGAGACACGAGGGCGCAGCCCGAGTGGCGAGGATTTATAAATCGAAATACAAACCTAATGATTTTGGTTTATCACTATTTTATAGCCAGAACATAAACAACGAGCAAAGTATAACGTTAGCTATCTTAGTAATTGTATTAAAGTACCCAAACTCTTCATTATTCCATTTTGCTTTGATCTGCCTTCCACCATAATTATGGTTGCTAAGAACTATATCAGACTTTTCCCCGCTAATACATTTTCTTACGAGCATACCAGACTGTATCAGATTTATAGTTCTTAACGACAAGCGCGGTCGCTCGGGTAACGGGCTATAAAAATATATACGGTAAATCTTTTAATATCTGATGATTTAGTATACAGTAATACATGTGCCATTTGGAACTAATACTTTACAATCATGTCCTAAATGTAGAGGTACGTGTACATTTAAGACACCATTGTGAGTGTATGTATGTACCTTTGTTCCATTCCAGACCAGTATGCAGCATCTCATAGTTCTCTGCCAGTTTTGATCCCTGGAATTATTCCAGCTACTAATATTCCAGCAGATGACGGGAAGTTTTGTAGACTAGGAGTCCTGAGTCCTACAATTGTAAGTGAGGGGTGTGGTCTATTGGGGTATCCTGAAGTTATTTGTTAATTATATAGCTATATTTACAGAGTCAGAAAATGAGACTCATAAGCACAAATCCAATGCTTCCCAAGTAGAAATGCCTGGCAAGATCTTGTAAGAATCTTGCATTTTTTCCAAGATCATCTTGGCAAGATCTTGGTACTCTTAAAAACCCACAAGATTCTTGCATTATTCTTTCAAGAATCTTAACGCTACTCACACAAGACTTGCACAAGAATTATTACGCTGTTATCTTGCTATGATCCTTGCAAGATTCTTTCATGGTTCTTGCACTTATCATGCTTGAATGATACTCAAGATTCAAGCAAGTATATGTCAAGATCAAACTGGCAAGATTCTTACAATAGACTTTCAAGAGTCTTGCCACTTCTAGAGTAAGATTTATGCAAGAGTTTGTGGCAGTTATCTTTCAAAGAATCTTACAGGTTTCTTGCAAGAATCTTGTTAATACAATATTCAAGATTCAAGCAAGTATATGTCAAGATCAACTGGCAAGATTCTTACAATAGACTTTCAAGAGTCTTGCCACTTCTAGAGTAAGATTTATGCAAGAGTTTGTGGCAGTTATCTTTCAAAGAATCTTATAGGTTTCTTGCAAGAATCTTGTTAACCGATTAACGCCGGAAATTAAATTCGCGATTACGTGCGCGTACTCGAAATTGTTTACAAGAAATCGTGACCGTCACCTCGAGGTTTGAACCGCCTGAGCTTTTTCTTGTCTAGAGGCAATACGCTTCGAAGTAACCGACGGCGATGTATTAACTGATTGAAGCTAAAGCCATCCTCTACCCGCGGGCTAAGTTTTGTTTAGTTTCTAGGCGTTTGAAGTGTATGAAGTGCGCACTCATTGGAAACTACAAGCTTCAAGGTCAGTATACCATTGTTAGCATCAGTATTGTAAAAGTTTAGGCTAAGACCTCATGTTTCATAGCTATATATTGTTGTTTTAAATGTTCACCAGCCGCTTGCTTTGAAATAATTCAGCAACTATGGATTTTGGCTGTTTATTTTTTTTGTGTGAGCCATAATAATACTAGGATAATATAATATATAACATAACAAGCAATTATATAGACTACTGTGTTTACAATTCTAGGATTTTTTTCTGATAATACTATGAAGCAGTCCGATTGAACTCCCATGGTGACAAAGCCACACCCCATAATCACCACTGTACCGTACCATGATGTGTCTGTTGATACTGTTCTTGACATAGATTGCACATCCTTCTCTTCATACCTGAGAAACTTTCTCCTAAGAAATCCATTTTATGGGCACCTTCAAGTAGGGAGAACTGGGAGGAAGAAAGTCTGTATCCTCATGCAATAATAACTTGACCTTTTTGTGGTTAGTGTTGTTCAAAATCTATATAACCCTCTGTGTATGAACAAACGAAGCTAAAATAGCTAGCCTTTTTCAACCTTTATTTCCTCCAGGTCATCAAATTCTTCATTGCTGCCCTCCGTGAAGACTTCTTGGCCACGGACCTCTACACCTGAGAAGTCTTCTGCCTTATAGAGATTCAAACGAGATGAAAAAAGAAAAAAAGAAAAAAAAATCAGAAGAAAAAGATTCAGTTAAAGAAAAAACTTCAGTTAAAGAGTAAAATCTATTAACAATATTATCTAATTCATATGACTTTTGTCCCAAAACTTTTTCTACTTTTTTTAACGTATTTATGTCAAACAGAAAATTTCGCTTTTGAATTACAATTATATTTAATTTTAGTTTGTACAAGTTATCACAAGTCATTGGTCTTGTGTAAGACTTGTACAAAATCATTATTGTTAGATCTTGTAAGGTTCTTGCAGGAGTCTTATTAGATCTTGAAAGGTTCTTGCAGGAGTCTTATTAGATCTTGTAATGTTCTTGTAGGAGTCTTATTAGATCTTGTAAGGTTCTTGCAGGAGTCTTATTAGATCTTGTAAGGTTCTTGCAAGAGTCTTATTAGATCCTGTAAGGTTCTTGCATGAAGTCTTATTAGATCCTGTAAGGTTCTTGCAGGAGTCTTATTAGATCTTGAAAGGTTCTTGCATGAAGTCTTATTAGATCCTGTAAGGTTCTTGCAGGAGTCTTATTAGATCTTGAAAGGTTCTTGCATGAAGTCTTATTAGATCTTGTAATGTTCTTGTAGGAGTCTTATTAGATCTTGTAAGGTTCTTGCATGAGTCTTGTTAGATCTTGTAAGGTTCTTGCGGGAGTCTTGTCAGATCTTGTAAGGTTCTTGCAGGAATCTTATTAGATCTTATAAGGTTCTTGCATGAGTCTTGTTAGATCTCTTGTTAGATCTTGTAAGGTTCTTGCATGAGTCTTATTAGATCTTGTAATGTTCTTGCATGAGTCTTATTAGATCTTGTAAGTTCTTGCAGGAGTCTTTAGATCTTGTAAGGTTCTTGCAGGAGTCTTGTCAGATCTTGTAAGGTTCTTGCAGGAGTCTTGAGTCTTGTTAGATCTTGTAAGGTTCTTGCGGGAGTCTTGTCAGGTCTTGTAAGGTTCTTGCAGGAGTCTTGTTAGATCTTGTAAGGTTCTTGCATGAGTCTAGTAAGGTTCTTGCAGGAATCTTATTAGATCTTGTAAGATTCTTGCGGGAGTCTTGTTAGATCTTGTAAGGTTCTTGCATTGTTAGATCTTGTATGGTTCTTGCATTGTTAGATCTTGTATGGTTCTTGCATTGTTAGATCTTGTAAGGTTCTTGCATTGTTAGATCTTGTAAGGTTCTTGCATTGTTAGATCTTGTAAGGTTCTTGCAGGAGTCTTATTAGATCTTGTAAGGTTCTTGCATTATTCTTACTAGATCTTGTACGTTTCTAGCACGAGTCTTATTAAATCTTGAAAGGTTCTTGCACAAGTCTTGTTAGATCTTGTAAGGTTCTTGCGGGAGTCTTGTCAGGTCTTGTAAGGTTCTTGTAGGAGTGTAAGGTTCTTGCAGGAATCTTATTAGATCTTGTAAGATTCTTGCGGGAGTCTTGTTAGATCTTGTAAGGTTCTTGCACGAGTCTTGTTAGATATTGTAAGGTTCTTGCATTGTTAGATCTTGTAAGGTTCTTGCAGGAGTCTTATTAGATCTTGTAAGGTTCTTGCATTATTCTTACTAGATCTTGTAAGTTTCTAGCACGAGTCTTATTAGATCTTGAAAGGTTCTTGCAGGAGTCTTATTAGATCTTGTAAAGTTCTTGCAAGAGTCTTATTAGATCTTGTATGGTTCTTGCACGAGTCTTGTTAAATCTTGCAAGATTCTTGCATGAATCTTATCAGATTTTGTAAGGTTCTGGCAGGAATCTTTAATAATCTTGCAAAAAAAAACTTGTAAGGTTTTTGCATGAATCTTAGTAGTATTCTTGCAAGATTCTTGTCCCATTTTTGGGCATGAATCTTATAAGATTCTTGTACATGAATCTTGCACTGTTCTTATCAAGATTCTTGGCAAGATCTTGAGAAGAATTTTTGATAGGGTTATACTTAATTTCAAATAGTGCACATCTTATAGTACAGCTTGAGTGGGCTTTTTCCCCCCATATTTTATAGGACATAATAAGATTATGTAATCAAAATCTCTGGAAAGTTTTAGGGCTCCAAGAGGTTTTACAAGAACTGGAAAGTTTTGTGCTCTTTGGAATCATTTTTAGATATTTAAACTAGCTACATCATAGCTATTATTTGCTGTGTACTATAGCGACAGCATTTTTCAAGACCTAGATTACGAAATAGGCTAAAACGGGCATAACCAAGAGAATTGTGGAATTATTTGTCAAATTCAAGCAGAATGATTAAAAAAAATCATGTTGTAATTTTCCTGCTACTGTCACTATTTGTGTTATTAGATTGTTTGAGTAATTATGTTGGTTATTTCTTGAAAAGAAATTGATGCTTGGAGGAAGGGGGAAGGGTATCCTGATTCTCCCCTTCCCCTTCCTTCCACTCTGTGAAACCCAGGATTCATAATCCAAACCCTCATGATAGAGTGAACATTAAAGATAATGATATTCTGTATACTGTAAGTGTATTTCATGCATGCTTTTTAACTGTAACGTTTGATTTGATTTTTTTTTTTTTTTTTGGTTTTGTTTTGTTTTGGTGCTCAGTGGTTGCTGTCAATTTCAAATTAATGCTTACTTATGGTAAATGTCTGTTGCTCTTCATAAATTTTTTCACTGGTTCTTTGTTACGCTCTGTATCAAATTAGCGCCCATGAAATGCAGCTGTGCCTCACTCACCACTACGCGGGTACTGATAGGGTGGGGCAGAGTCAACTTACAATAAAAAATTCTCGCGCTCTAAAGTAATGGATCTAGAATCTTCTCTTGCGTACTGCTCAGGAATGGACTAACTGCTACGGTTCAAATTTGCCAGAGTTTAGGGCCACAAGGGGTTGACCCTATAACGTTGAGATATTTTTAATATACGGAATTTCACGGAAATAATCGACAATAGTTCACGTGGTAAGGTGAGTAAATAGAAAAGTAAAATAAAATTCAACAAAAACTCAACGTTATGACATGCAAGCAAGCGTAAGAAAATGATATACAAAAAATCGGCTTCTAAACTACGGCGGTAGCCGTGCAGTACTGCCAGGAAGTCCAAAATGGTGATGGGGGTATTTCTTGAGATGCAATCGACTTCCAGTCTTCATTCTTGGTAGGTGCTTTCTCCTAGCAGTACTTGCTGGCCTGCATAAATAAATAATTCGGGTAAAAGCAGAAGTAAGTTTAACACGCCCTAGCAACCGTGGCCTATTTGGCGGGTTTTTTCGCGCTCAAAGAGTGTGCCAGCACCCTTAACCAAGGCTAAACTTTGAGATACACCTCTTGGCATAATTTATCAGTTCTCACCTCTGAAATTTAGTGGCACACTGAAGTCAAAGTGCACTTGCCATTTAAATGTACCACAATTAATATTTTTTCAGCTGCTCTTGCCTATAGTCCACTATGCTTTGTTAAGCTGTATAAGTTGAAATGGTCCATATGTACTCGCATGTATAGCGCTAGAATAGTAGTGCAGCCATACAGTGGGTCTCGTAGTCACTATACACTCTTTGAAGTAAAATTCAAGTGCAGAAATAACTACTAGTACATGTATATCCTAGATATCCCCCATGCAGAGCTTTACCTAACTTACGCAAGTAGAGGTACAGGTGAAAATTGGAGTTGCACATACTATAATAAATAAGCAAACATGTAAATAAATATCGTAAAATCTCCATTCCATTGCCTATAAAAATGTTTCACTTGCTTTGCTCACTTGCCAATAATAATAATAACTAGTGATGTGCCTGAGCACAAATGGCAAGCAAGCCTAAAACTACACTATTGTTCAATGATTGATTTTAACTTCTAACACTCAAGCTACTAAAAAAATAGTCGAGACATGTATGCAGTGAAGGGGGTTTCAATGCCATAGCAACCACTCAACACAACTGTTTGAATACAAAAAAAAATGAAACAAATCACATTATAAGTTCTTTAGTTAGGTAGTAGCTCTAATGCACAACACTTTCACACCACTGGACATACCTACACAAGACTTAGCTACCTTTGTGGTTAGTCTAAGGCAAAATAATTTTCATACTGTTACGTAGGGCTTATTACTATAACAAATAGCGCATTTAAGTTTAACTGCACCCGCAGAACATTGAATTTCTAGGATTGTCCAGGACTCTCCTGGACAACTGGCACAGGCTGGCCCTGGCCAAAGAACAATAAACTGCTAGCTTAGTCTTATCAACCCTTTACCCACCATTAATGATATTCATTTCCAAGACCACTGATTTCCTGTCAGTGGTCCCTATTATTTAAGCTTGTTCAATTGTGGTATTTGTGGTTGCCTATCACTGCTAACCTTTGACCATAACACTGTCAAGGGAGTGCGCATTTTTGCGAGTGTTCTTGCAAGGCTGAAAGCTCTCTGTGGCCATCGGCTGCGCAAACATATTTCGTGGCGCTATAGTAAATAGGCAGTCTGGTCCTTCGACTTAGCTAAGCTGGGTAAAGAAGTGACCATCAGCAGGACTATACCATTTGTTAGAGTCCTGTTCAAGGATGATACGGGTAATGATCGATAAACCAGAAAATTCCATTTAGTGCAGTTTGGGGCGGGGTCGACCACCAAACTAACACAAAAATGCCAGGGTCAAAGTACAAAAATGACATACGTACGCCCAAACATATATAATTATATATAAACAAACATCCCATATTTTAAATTGTGTTATCCCTGTGAATGTCTCACTCGCTATCTCGCTCGCCAATAATAATAATAGTAATAATGACATCATTTATTTCAAAGCTAATAACTGTCAAGACATGGGTTAGCACAATGCAGAATGGCTGCAATATTTCTTTGTTGATTTCCTTATTTTTTATTTTTCCTTCATTTTATACTATCTTTTATGTGATTTGGCTGATAGGATTTATCAGAATTAAAGTTGTTGGTGTAATGATTGTTGTGGGACCATCTCCTAGCAACCACACCTAAAATAACAATAAACAGACATATTCTCCTGATGTTCGTTTGTATGTGTGTATCTATGTCAGTGTTCCACTTTTGTGCACTTTTAATCTGAGTATGACCGGGCGTGTCACACACACTCATTGCATATTTTCTAATTGTGTTTCACCCGTGGGAGGCGAATGTATAAAAATGCGCCACCCATGGTTTCATTCAAATCCAATTAAACCTGATGTACATTAAGCAAACCTGCAGTGTGACTTACTCTGTCTGAGGGTCTAGTTATAGCTTGTGAGCAGTGTGCTGTACAGTGTAGGTAACTATAAGGATCCTGGTGCTAACTTGGGTGTGGATAGCTTAACCCCTTCAGCATCCATCCCCACAATTGTGATACTTAAGTTTCTTTGTTTGCTATCAAACTCTTGTTTTCACAGAATTAGAATGATAGTTTTATTTATTATTTTTTCTTTCATCTAACAGAAATTTGAGAGGCCGGCACATTATGTAGCAGAATAAGAGAAGTAAAGGACTTTGATGAAGAGTACGTCCAACAGAATCCAGAGATTGGGTGAAAGACAGCACATCAAGCATTGTCATTTACTAAACTTGTCAGAACTGATTTATATTTTATTCAAGTTTTTGTGACAATTATGAATGAACAATTTCAATGTTTCTACTCAGTTTTTACTCTGAGATACATGACATGTGCTATTACGCATCATCACTTAGACTATGGTTGTAGCTAGCTACCTAGCCTTCAGTCATGGAATGACTGTGCCTTGGTGGTCTGGTTGTTTACATGTCTTGGATACAACCTGCCTGGACACCAATACAACTTCCAACAGGAGCTGGCTGTGTGGCACCACATGTGGATGTGTGAGACATAATATGTAGCTGTGCACCAACTAATGATATGCAGATGGTAGCTATACTTCTGGAACTTTATCTAGAATATACCAATGTAAGTAGCTACATTGTGTGCATTTCACTAGTGCGATATATTTAGTGTAATGACAAACGTAAATAAAATGCTTTCCATGCATCAAGCAAAAACAAAACATCTAAACTGACCACAAAAAAGACAAACATTGCTTTGAATGATAAATGTTCGGAACCAATATAGGCATTTTAAGTACAGAGTTCCACCATAAGCATTCTCATGAGCTGCAATGAATAGATTCCACATACTGACACTCCCTTTTCATCACTTCCTTGTGGCATTACAGATCCACTATTATTATACACGAACTCAAAATATTATAACCTCCCAGATTAGCATAGAATCTAAAACTAAGAGGAAGTGATTAGCATTGTACACCAATTCTGCTGTAAAAAAGCTCATGCACGTAGTCCATCTGAACATTTTCAATAGCTATTTTTAAAACCAATGTGTGTAATGTGTTCAACACTAAGTTAAGATTTTTCCAGTCCAATCAGCTACTAACCCATCACTTAGCCTCACCATTATGATATCATCACTATTCACATTTTTTATGCACAGGGACTGGGACCCAGTGAATACTAGTTTACATGCAGGACTTACCTCATCAGTAATACATCATGTTTTATCAACTGAAAGTTTTATTAATTATTTTATTCACATTGTGTTGTTGTTATTATTATCATTGTATACTATTATGATGATGATAATTTTTTAATTTGACTAATACATTCATAACTATGTACTAGCTAATAAAATACCACCTTGCCTTCTGAGGTAAACTACTGTATGAACACAAGCACCTCAGCAGTTTGGTTATTCCAACCCTTATTTCTTCAGATTCCTATGTCACTTTCAAGATACAACTGGAGTCAAGCTACTACTGCGAGTTTACTGACTGCACATTGCATAGAAGTGATTGTGAGAAACATGCTCATAGCTCCTAAAGTTTTCTAGCCTGTGGCAATAGAAACTATAGGAATAATAGGCCTAAGCTCCCTCTCATTCTGGAGAGCTCCATGGAGTCGTCTGGATCATGAATGAAACCATACATACATAATAGGAATAACTAAAGATATAGACAATGGTATACTCAGGAACTCTATCTAATGTACAACAGTGTATATCCAAGTGACTTTTACACTCCAAATGTATAATTCTTGTGTATAACCTGTGGTTTCATGAATGTTCAGCTTCACCCTCACAAGAGTTGAGCTCTCCCTCTGCTGTGTTGTGTGTGTTGAGTGTATGTTTGACAGTCCCCACTTATCTTGAACATTGTTGTATTCCACTATCACCCTCATTCCTGTAGCTATATAACTGTGGTGTGCATTCAAAGTATTATTATTGAAAAAGAAAAGTGTAGAGAGTTCTGTTGGGTCTGTGGTAGCTAACAACCTGGACTTGACAAGTCGCAACTGAACCAAACTTGAAACAATGAATGTAATTTGAAGTTGTTTACTTGGCATAAAAAATACAATAAATAAGTTCTGATGATCTATTGAACTTTGGGTTAAGACAAAGCTTGATGTGTTCTCCGTCGCCATCAGACCTCTGGCTCCCGTCACATCTACTCTTTCTTTATCCAAGTCCTGTTTACTTCTGTATACTTCCACATAATGTGCTGGTCTCTCAAGTTTCTGGGGATAATTTTTTTTTACAAAAATAAAATATGAAAATAAAAATCTAGCTGCAAATGCAAACATAAAACCAAAAACAAAAAAAAACTGGTAAATCATTAACACAATAAATATTGTAAATAGATTACACTGGAATAAGTTAGTTTTATTTTTTGTTTTCTTTTCTTTCGTAGTGAGTGAGACCCACGGGCTAGAGACTATCTTTTCCAGCATCTCTCAGTGGCTGTGCAGCGAGTAAACTGTGGCCCTGTCCTGGGAGCAATCACCACCTAATCCTTAGTATTTATTTATTTATCTATTATTAATTTATTTGTTTTGTTTGACAATTTTATTATTATTATTGATGTCATTATGTATTTATTTATTTATCTACTACTTCACAACGACAGAGTGGGTGGAGCTTTCAAAGTTCAGAAAAGCTTTAAACTTTTAACAAATGCAGTTGTTCAACTCTGTAAAAGTCATTGACATGGCGCATTTTTACTTCATACTTACTCGTTCATTTGGTTGTCAGCTTTTTGTTTACCCATTGATTTTTACAACTTAATTTTTTCCTATAAGTTAATTTTAGCAGTTCAATATTTCAGTTCTTTCATTCAGTTCATTTGTCAGTGTTAATGCTGGAAGAAAAACCGAACAATGAGATAAGCTGGTACTAATTAGAATTGTGCACAATGAGCCATTAGGTGGCGTATATTTAGAAAGATACTATTTAACAGTTGTTATGGCTTCTGATGCAGTCGCTCTAAGTATTTCTACTAAAAGAAATCTCTTGGCATAAAGTTAGCAGTTTAGTAAAGTACTGGAACCGGATGCACCAAAAAAAATAAATAAAAGAAACATACAAAAAAACAAAAACAAAAACAAAACACAAAAACTAAATTAAAAATGAAAAAAACTGTATTTCACACTCCTGAAAAATCCGAAGTCATTCATTTAAACGTAGAGTTTGTGTAAAAACAAACAAAAAAACAAAAAAAAAACAAAAAAAAAAGAATAAGGCACAATGTCACGTAAGTAATAAAAAGTTATGAGCACCATAACAAAAGGGGGAAAAAATCATAACAAAAAAAAAAGGGATATAAAGAGAGGAAAAAGGAGAGTTTTGTTTATCATTGATGCAGCTGAATTCAACTGCATGATATCACAGCGTACTGTGTTGGAGTACTGCTAGATACTACTGAGGGGTCATCTTCAATCAACACATACTGTGGCGGTACACACACACACACACACACACTGCAGTAATAGGAGTAGACTGATTCTACTATGTATACTACTCATAAAAATAAAGAATAGTGAGCTATTCTCTTTGCACAGCTACTTTTTTGAACTTGAAAACAAGGAGCTAGAGGTCAAAGGGCATGCCGGGGACTCTCCCTTAATACTTGGACCTTCAGAAGGAGTTCAGAAAGTGGTAAACAAGGCCACAGAGTTCATGGATGGAGAATTGCATTGAATTATAAATGGCTACAACAATAACATTATGGTTGTACAGTTACCACAATTTCAGGAAAAAAAGTTAATAAACATATTTTTTTAAACAACCATGAACCTGCAAAAAAATTCATGATAAGTGACAGACATTCACCATCAGTAAACAGTAATTTGAATTGATAGCCATCATTGCATGCCAAAACAGAATCAAACAAACAAACACAAACACAATAAACAAAGGGAAAAAAAAAAGTCAAATATGTAAAAGCCATTAACATGCTGGAAATACACTTAAGGGGTATCAAACATCTTTTTACAAAGTTCACTCAATCTTACCCCATGCAAAGTCTCCTTCCCAAAGAATAGCCATTTAAAATAAAGCACCAAAGGTGCGAACTCTCAGCGCTACTTAAAATAGCTAGGTGTTACAAAAAATAATTTCAGACCAAAAGAATAATTTTATTGACTATTAATCAAGCATCAATATAGCTCGAGCAATGAAAACGGTACATGTAAATGCCATCTTCATAAGAGACAACTTCGCGAGCTTCCAAGCAGAATAAAGTAAGCTACTGCTGGCCATAATAAATTAATTGCTCACGTGACACAATGATAGGGAGCATTACCCACAAAAGTTAGTACCTATGTAGCGACATGGAGCTGAAAGCTTCACATTTTCTCAAAAATCAGCTTGAAATTTAAAAAAAAGTGTCACAATGAGAGGTTTAAATAGTCGTTCTGAGTAAGTTCACACCTAAATCAATGATTAATTGTCAGTAATTTCCAAAATCAGAGTGTGTCAGACAGACAGGACGACTACTATATTAACCCTCACGGTCATGCACGCTGAGGGATGATAGCATAATGACAATTGCAGTAACATTAAAGCATAATCTTGTGAATTATTCTTCAAGCCTGACCAAATAATAAAATCTTACATGAAACCCTAGTTCAACTAAAGCTATGCTAATGGTGTGCAATATTTGGAACCTAGTATTTTGTGTCCAAATACTAGGTTCCAAATATTGTTTCTACATACAATATACCATTCCAAAAATGTCGCGAGATCCTGAAGTTCATCCAGTAGCACACTATTCATAAAAGGTCCCAACCCTTACTCTGGGTTTTCTACACTGTACTCTTTTTCTTTATTACTTCTAATCACTAACAAACTGTCTCACCAAAGCCGTCCCTCTAAATGTTTCACGATGCTGTTTTAGTTTTTCTTGTGCTAATTGAAAAATCATGGTAAATTCCAGGTGATGATTTGGTATACAATTAATGAAACTTCTAGTGTGTGTGTGTGTGTGTGTGTGTGTGTGTGTGTGTGTTCCACCCTACATATCTTCACAATGATATTTTTAGGTTTATTTCACCTGTATTGCCGAGTGTGTGTGTGTGTGTGTGTGTGTGTGTGTGTGTTTGTTCCACCCTACATATCTTCACAATGATATTTTTAGGTTTATTTCACCTGTATTGCCGAGCACATTACCCTTGAAGTTATAGCAACCCGGTCAAGTTCAACACTTTTTGGGTTTTACAGCTACCTACCCCAGAGACGTTCGCAGTTAGATTTACAAACTTAGCAGAGTTAATTTTTTTAGTGGTGGTGGTAAAATATCTTTGTTCATGCACCGTTTGCCACAGCTATGTGTCTTATGTAACAGATTTGTTCTTGAAAATTCACTGCCAAGTAGTCCAGTCACTCAGAGAATACAATGTAATGCTATAACTACTAGAGCTCTGGTACAATAGAGTATTTTGAATGGAGCTGGAAAGGCGGTTAGCTTAAATAAAATCCTTTGGTTTAGCAATTCTTACCCATATCATCCTAGGAATCTTGATTACTTACCCCCTTGAAAATCTTTTGTCAAGTCGCGAAGAGAATACAATGTAAGTCTTGTGCTGGTATACCCAGTGAACAAATATGTATGTGTGTATAAAAGTGTGGCATGTTGCTAAAGAATAGCACAAATTTATAATCTAAACAAAAACAACAACAACAGTTAACTAACAAATGAATATGAGAATCTAGCATTCATTTCAGCCGGACCAGCTCGCTTGCCATTTGTGCTGAGCACATCATTAGTATATTCAATAACTTAACCCAACATTCTGACTACAAAGACTACTAAAGTCAAAATCTCCATCTTGATTTTATTGTATACATACACACATACATAAACAGCAAGATAATTAGTGGAGCATGCTTATTGTGTAAATCCTGCATGACTACTTGGACAGACAACCAGCAAACTGAAGCTCTAAACTGATGTCTTCACTAAACCTGAGGTTTTCTGGTTTTATTGGGACATGTAAAGCTTTCTTATATTGGGATATATTAAACGGTGAGCATGTGCCACCAGGTATCTTTTTATTTATTGATAGAGAGCTCGACAGTGAGAATTTCAAAAGTAGGTATGATTACTGTACCATTACTGTACCCCTTCCAATTACAGCATCGCTCTCATGATAGAACCATATTTCAGTGATGGAAATTTTCTTCCTTGTTCTATTTATATAATGTTCCATATAATATTTATATATCTTTTTGTGGTGCTCAGTTAAATAGAATGAGCATGTTGACCCTTGACCTTATCAGACTGTTCGGCCATGGTGAACAGCAGTATGACTTACCACTTCCAGACATAAACAGTTAACCGTAAAATTTTTCTACACGTTAGCTAAACAACAGCAAATGGGATATTCAGCAAGATGTAAAGGAGGAGGAATCATATTCTAAGCTAACCTCAGAACTGCTGGAATCACTCTCTGCACTGCTATGGCTGCTAGAAGCACTCTCAGTATCCATAGTCCAGCCACCAATGTGGGTAGACAGGAAACCTTTTCCTCGTCATCGCGAGGCCACGCCCACAACAGGAAGTGAAAATTAATGAACCAAAATAGCTGAAAATAAAGGTGCTATTTAGCATCCACTCAGTTTTGGGTCAAATGGTTTTGGGCCATGTTTTAGCATGATATAAGAGTATTATTTATGATGTTTGCAGAATTTTTTTTTTTCTTTTCACCGCAGTTACCCTTTAATTGTACACCAGTCTGATTTTGTTAGTTCCACCCAATTATTTTAAAGAACTGTTGAAGGTATTTCCATTTCCTGATTTGAATTTATTTTTGGTGCTGTACATGGAATAATATTGTATTGACTATAACATACATACCATTTCCTATCCACAACTGGCCCTGACTGAAGCTTCCAGGTGGTGGACTCCTCCAATAGACTTGTTTCAATCATCTCTAGTGCCTATCGGAAGACTCCTGTACCCTTCCGGCTGGACCCTAGAAGCGCAAACCAATGACTAGCAACGACTATTAGGCAGGTATTATTTAGAAAAAGAAAATGAGCCGCTATGGTGGGGCATTATGTAGAAATGGCAATAGTTTTTAGTTTTAACAATTGCTATGGTTTCCAGCTCAACTAAGCGGCGAGTGCCACTAAATTCCCTTACTGAATAAGGGGAAAAGTACCTGAACCGGGTGTAATGTCGAAGTGTAAGATACGCGTTTTCTGGAAGATTCTAGAATATTACGTAATGCGGTGATGTCGAATGAATTGGTGTACAGTATTCATGAGAAATGGTGAATATTCTCGAATATTCTTTATTCTCGAACTAGCTAGAGATTCTGAACTAGCAGTATATAATGGCTGCAAAGAACTGGAGCTTAAACGAGCAAGGAATTCGACTTCCAAGTACTTCAAAGAAAAAAACAAAGCTAAAGGAATTTTTAAACGACTGAATAATCTTAGTTTACATCCATCGTAGAATCAACATGAGCAGCAAGAAGTCTCCAGCTATTGGAATAGATCTTGGCACCACATACTCCTGTGTGGGAGTTTTCCAGCACGGGAGAGTAGAAATCATTGCCAACGACCAGGGGAATCGTACCACACCCAGCCATGTGGCTTTCTCGGATACTGAGAGGCTGATTGGTGATGCAGCCAAGCAGCAGGTTTCAAGAAATCCTGAGGGAAGCGTCTTTGACGCCAAACGACTCATCGGGAGACGATACGATGACAAAGTAGTGCAGTCTGACATGAAGCATTGGCCTTTTGCCGTGGTCAACAAAGGAGGAAAACCACACATCAGAGTGCCTTTCAAGGGAGAGGACAAAGTCTTCACACCCGAAGAGATCAGCTCAATGGTTCTCGTAAAGATGAAGGAGACCGCTGAAGCGTACTTGGGCCAGTCCATCAAGGATGCCGTGATCACAGTGCCCGCCTACTTCAACGATTCCCAGAGACAAGCCACCAAGGATGCTGGTCGCATTGCTGGTCTCAATGTCATCCGGGTCATCAATGAACCAACAGCTGCAGCTCTGGCCTATGGACTGGACAAGAATGTGAAAGACGAAGAGAAGAATGTACTGATCTTTGACCTTGGTGGTGGAACATTCGACGTGTCTGTCCTGAGCATCTCTGACGGATCCGTGTTTGAAGTCAGGTCTACTGCAGGCGACACCCACCTGGGAGGAGAAGACTTTGACAACCGCATGGTGGACTACTTTGTGGCCGAGTTCAAGAGAAAGTACAGAAAGGACGTCAGCAAGAACCAGCGCGCCCTGAGGCGACTGAGGACAGCTTGTGAACGGGCCAAGCGCATCCTGTCCTCCAGCACGGAGGCCAGTGTGGAGATTGATGCATTGCACGAGGGAGTGGACTTCTACTCAAAGATCACTCGAGCCAGATTTGAGGAACTGTGCATTGACCTGTTCCGGTCTTGCCTGGAGCCTGTGGAGAAGGCTCTGCGTGACTCCAAGCTGGACAAACACCGCATTGACGAGGTTGTTCTGGTGGGCGGATCAACTCGCATTCCTCGAATCCAGAAGCTCCTGCAGGATTTCTTCAATGGCAAGGAGCTCAACAAATCCATCAATCCAGACGAGGCTGTGGCCTACGGAGCGGCTGTTCAGGCAGCCATCTTGTCTGGCGACAAGAGTGAGGCAGTTCAAGACGTCCTTCTTATTGATGTGGCTCCGCTCTCGCTCGGCATTGAGACTGCTGGAGGTGTGATGACAAAGCTTATTGAGAGAAACACTAGGATTCCCACACGCACATCTAACGTGTTCACCACGTACTCAGACAACCAGCCGGGCGTCAACATCCAGGCTTTCGAAGGTGAGCGACCATTAACTAAAGACAACAACCTCTTGGGAAACTTCCAGCTGAGTGGAATCCCTCCGGCTCCGAGAGGCGTGCCTCAAATAGAAGTCACATTTGATCTTGATGCCAGTGGCATACTTAATGTTTCGGCCATGGAGAAGAGCACGGGCAAGAGCAACAAGATCACCATCACCAATGACAGCGAGAGACTCTCCAAGGCTGACATAAAACGCATGTTGGCTGAAGCTGAGAAATTCAAGGAAGAAGACGAGGCTCAGATGGCCACCATTGAAGCTAGGAACAAGCTGGAGAACTACGTGTTCAGCGTCAAGAATGCTGCCAGAGACTGCGGAGACAAGATGAGCGGGGAGGACCGTGAGAAGTTGAACGAAGAGGTTGATCGCGTGCTGAAGTGGCTAGAGAGCAACCAGCTGGCAGAGAGGGAGGAGTTTGAGCACCTGCTGGAGGAAGTACAGAAGTCGTGCTCGCCACTGATGGCCAAGCTCCACGAACAAGGCCGGCAGAATGGCAGTTCATCTGGTCCCACAGTGGAAGAAGTGAACTAAGAAGAAGAAAAAAACATTGAACTAAAATTTCACGTGCACTTAATATGTTTTTATCATCCTCACTATTCTGTCACTTGTTTTGTTGTGTAATTTTGGTCACTTTTTTTTTTCATTGCAGATCCATTTTAAATTATATATCATTTTATAGTTTGAAAACAAAATACATTTATAAGTTCTATTCACTGAGAAGAGCAAAAAAAACAACAACCTGGCATTTCCCCTAATAATGCACTTAGCCAATTTTTTCAGTTTATCTCTATCATCACACACTTTCTGGATGCTGCAAGGGTCACACGATATATAACGTATCGGTGGAGCTGAGCTGTGAGTTGGGTGGAGCTGAGCTCAGCCATGTGGGTGGAGCTGACCTGGGTTGTGGAATTGATCCTGTGTTAGTGGAGCCGTTTTCTACAACGACCAGGATAAAAGATGTCAGCTAGTTCTCTCGTATTTGTAGTTGTATACCTTCTATCAGCAACTCTTTACTCGAACCAAGAGCCAGAGAATCCACTAGGAAAAATTCGGTACCGCAGAGCTACGGTTCAATATGGTTAGCCGGTAAACTGTATTATTTCGTATAAGTACTCAACTAGCTTTGACCAAGTACGGTAGCCAGCTTAACGCCTATACTGTATTGTAACTGGTTTCTTATTGTATTATTGGATATATCTGTCAATCCCTGTGCATAGCCTCACCCTCTGTATACAAGATGTAATAGATCAAGGTAAAGCAACGAATATAAGGTGACTATTACAATATTTGTGTCATAACTGCCTCATATTATCAATTACTAACCACAACTTGCATACTTTAGTTATTCCAGCGAATATCAGCCAGTTTTTGCTGGTATATGTTGTTCCCGTGTTGTTGTTTGTTTGTTTGTTGTTTGTCTTATAAATTTGTATTGTGTGTTGTTGCAGATGCTGGAGCTTCAGTGAGTATATCTCCGTCAACAATAAAGGAGTCCTCTGCTCTGGTTAATGTCACCTTCAGCAGAGGCAGCACTCCAGACAAAGATGACTGGATAGGGGTGTGGTTACTCGCTACTGAATCTGCCACCATTGACCCCAAGCAGCAAGCACCAACCAAATACCAGGTACAAATAAAAATTCTGAATTGTAAATACATTAATGTGTAGGGTGTGTCACATGCTATTAAAATCTTATAGGGCTAGTCTTTGTGAGGTAAATTCCACAAGCAGCATGTTTTAATTTGAGATAAGGTCTGTGAACAAACTATCTGACAAAGCCAAGTTGCATAATGAATGTATTCATTATAAGCCAAAATATCTTTTGGCATAATTCAAGGCACTGAGTTTACTAGAGTAGGTGGCAACACAAAGCTGACCATTTGCTCTATTAACAAATTGTAGCATACTAGGATGCGTACCAATGGTATCCAATAGTTATATAAATAGAGTCTGGCAGAAATAGTTGTATTACTTTATGTACAAGTTAAGTGGCATGGCAACTGTGGAAATTGTATTATGTAATGTACCTTCATGTTTTAGTTTTGTAACTACGACCCGGCATATATCAAGAGTGGGAGTGGCAACTTCTCACTGGAACTGATCAATATGAGGGGGGAATTTCAAATGGGATTTCTGACCGGAGGTTCGTATCTGATGTTATAATTTACATGTGTGTTTTACAATTCATTAGCTAATATAAACCAATAAGAATGCATTTTTAATTCAAATTAATTCTGTAATGTGAAGAGAAGTAGAGGAGTTGTGTGTTTGCGACTTAGTGATAATTTAGCAAATTGGACACAGTTGACTCACCATTGATTTTGTGAGGTTTACATAAAGCTATATCAAGTTTAATTTGTCATAGGTGTATATGTGCCTTTGTCATAAGCATATGTGACTGACTATGAGAAAACTGACCGTTGGGACAAAATTAAAAAATCAATTTTATGCGGTAATCCTGTAGTTTGAACAGGTCAAAGGTGCTTATCAATTCATTCTTTAGCTTGGAGCGTCCTCGGGCTAAATAAATGCTCAGAAAGCCACATGGTTAGAAACTGAAGAGAAAATTGAGTTTAAAGTTTTATGAGTGATTTCCGTGCATGGACCGTTAAACTATTACGAAAGAATTACGTAACGTAAGATTTTCCCGGGGAAAGAGCGACCTCACAGTCAGAGTTTTTGTGAAGCGTTATGGCTTACTACTCGTCCAAGACTTTATGAAAAAGTTGGTAAACTTTTATGCTTTAGCTGCTAGTCATACTCAGTAAGCTAGAGTTTGTGTTGTAAGCTATTATTCCTTCGGCCATTCTGCGGGTATCGTCATAGAAATTCTCCAAATGCACTGGGTGCTATTAGAATGGTAGACTGCCATAACTAAAACCCTTTTTTTTTTCAAAGAAGCTATCACCCAAATCAGCCGAAATTTTAACCTCTGGTAGTTTGATAGTAAAAGTTTCAGAAACTGCAAAAAAAAAAAAAAAAAAAAAATTTAATTGAGGTAAATTGACTTTACTGCACGTTTACTCTTTTTAACTTATTGCCACAATGGTTGATTTTCTCATAACCGGTCACATAATGTGAACCCTTTCTATAAACGAGCTGGCATGTGCTATGAAGTTCCATAACGATCTTTAACAGAGCTCACTTCGCCGACGTTCAACGGAAATGTGTATAGCTACAAAATACAATAGTAGGTCCAACAATGTGACGTGTGTCAAATTGTCCTCTATACTGAAGGATTCTTTTGAATGCAAATAAATCCCTACCCTGTGCCTGCAGCAATATACTGAATGCATTACTGGACTATTAGTTGTTGTTCATTAATTCTCTATTTCACTAGGCACTAAGAACCCTACACTAATAGCAGTCTCCAACAAGGTGACATTCTCCAACCTCAACACTCCTCTCCAAGGCCATCTCTCCCTCACCAAGGACCCCACACAGATGGTGTGAGTTGTAGCGTATTGGGTGGGTGTGGCTGAACCAGGATGTTTATAATTAGTCTATGGCTTGGGCATGGCTTAGAAGTGCTGACCACACAGTATTTTTGTGAATATGTGTGTGCGCATGCGTGATGCATGCGTGCGTGTATGTGTGTGTGTGTGTGTGTGTGTGTGTGTGCAGGTTGATGTGGGTGACCAAGAATTCTACATTGCCTCAGGCCAAATGGGGACCAGCTGGTCAAATGTATGAATTCCACAAGAATGTGAGTCCATCCTAATTTATTGGTCAGCCACTTCATTTCAGTTTGTGTATGTTTGCTGTCTGACTCCTCCCAGGCCAACAGCTCTACGTACAGTGCCAGTGACATGTGTGACTCTCCAGCTAAAGACTACGGATGGATAGACCCGGGCATGATGCACACTGTAGTCATGGACAAGTAAGACTCAAAGCTGTTAGTTAGAATATGGATAATAGTAGAGGATTATGTCTTCCGTGCATGCATGAAGGTAAAATTCTGTTAAAAATTATTTTCAATGTATACTTTTTTTCACAACAGAATGGCAACTGCTATAGAGAATATTTCTTATAATGTTTGAGCAGCTTCTTATTTTGATGAAGGCTCTGGATAATAAATTGAAAGTTTGGGAAGGAGGGGCAAGGATTAAGTGAGAAGAAGTGAAAGAGAGAATGGCGGTGCAGCTAGAAATAGTACGGTAGAATTATGAAATTTTTCTGGTGTTTGCTTTTTGAACAACTTTAGTTTGTGTCAACTTTTTATGATTGTTGCTATTTGTAGTTTGCAGCCATCAATGAAGTACACATATATATTTGGAAGTGATGATGGAGGATGGAGTGAAGAGAGATATTTCACTGCCCCTCCAGTACCTGGCCCAGACACCACTGTTAAGATACTGGCATATGGGGGTAAATAAGAACAGACAAGAACTGAATGATGTTAAATAATAGAAAAAAGGATATTCATCGAATTCAGTAGTTAAAATTTTTGCAGTATTGTAAAAAATAAAGTAGCAACACCTGAAAAGTAATTATGGAAGCATCAGGTTACAATTTTTAATTAAAGAGTGTCAATTTTGTGACCCTTTTTAGAGATGTAGCTAATTAAAGATATCAGCACTTCCATTTATTACTTATTGCAGTGTATATTATTGCCATTAATGTTTTCCCTATACTCATTAATATCCAAACTTCCATCTTTTTCATTACTTATCTGATTCTCCTACTTGATTTTCAAGTTCTTGACATCAAAAAAAAATTTCCTACCAAAACTTAAGCTAACCCTCCCCTACCTAACTCATAAGCCTATATTTATAGCCTTACAAATAATGCCTTTATAGCCTTACAAATGATGTTTTTTCCCTTGTAAGATTTGGGTCACGGTGAAGTAGATTCTAGTAATGAGATATTGAGGACTGAACAAGCTTCTCTAAACACAACTGCTCGACTCGCGAATGAACCAGGAGATGTAGCCATGCACATCGGCGACATCTGCTATGCTGAAGGATTCGGAGGAACTGTAAGTCAAAATTTACTTGCTTAACTTGTGTGCTATAACATTGTTGCTGTTTCTTTTGTTTGTTTGTTTGTTGTTGTTGTTTTTTCATTTATCTATCTATATTTCAACCTGCTCATCCATCTCTCCTTCTATCATTTATTCATTCATTTGTTTACTCACATATTTTTGTGTATATATATTATTTTTCCTCAGTGGGAGGAGTTTTTCCAACAACTTCAACCCGTCATGTCTCGTATGCCATATATGGTAAACCCAGGCAATCATGAGAGTGACTCTATTAATTCTGAGTGAGTTCTATAAAAGTCATTTGATGTTTCTTAATTTATTCCTATTTCTGTGTTGTGGGCAGTGCCTATTACCAAGGTCACGACTCCGGAGGAGAATGCAGCATACCATACATCAACAGATTCGCCATGCCTAGACAAGCTCCGAATACACCCTGGTAAAGAATAGGTTACTTACATTTAATCTCACCGAGCATGTGCAAGAAAGTCATAGTGTATCTGTCTATCAGAGCTTATAATTAATCCTGAAATGTGAATGTTGAAGCAGAATAAAAATTGTGTCTATTGAGTTTTGTCAATTGGAGCAGTTTTTTTTTTTTAATATGATTTTTGTGTTGAATCAAATTTGGGAGAGGCATATCCTGGTTATGATGGACATATGATACTATATATAATCTCATTTTGTATTATGATGCTTTTGGTGTTTTTCTGGAAGAATTTGTCTTAAAATTAGGCTTTACATCTAGCCAGCCTGACTGAAGCTTATACCATTATACCAGTGGTGTGCTTGAGCACAAATGGCGAGCGAGCCTAAAGACTAGACTATTTTTATTGACTTCTAACACTGAAGCTACTGAAAATAAGGTCCAGTTTTTAAATTTAGCATACAGGGTAAAGGGATTTCAGTGCCATAGTAACAACTCTCTGCAACTGCTTGAATTGAAGGAAAAAACAACAACAACAAAACAATACACGTTATTTAAAAGTTTTCTTTGTGATATTCTTTAGCTAAGTAGGGGTTGTAACACACAATGCTTTGACACAGCTGGACATGCACCTACACAGACTTACCTTCGCAGTAGTCTAGTGGACAATGTATTTTCAGGTGGTAAATACTGTGCGCACGGCTCTATAACCATGACAAAGAGCGCATTGACTGACCACCGCCACTAACTCGAATAGAAATGGAAGTCCCTTAAGGTCAAGTTTTAACTGCACCGGCAAAAGAATTCAAAACGGTAAACAATTCAATTTCTAGGGTGATACGGGTACTGATCGATAAACCAGAGGATTCTGTTTAGTGCAATTTGGGACGGGGTCGACCACATAACTAAAACAAAAACGCGAGGGTCAAAGTACAAAAATGCCTTACGTACGTCCATACATATATACAAATAAATAAATTAATAAACTGACATCCCCGATTTTCGATTGTGTTACCCCTGTAAGTGTCTCGCTCGCTCGCCAATTAACAAGTCAGTTCTGTCTGTTGACTACAATTTTGTCATTATTTTACATACATACATACACAAAAAAAAAATTGACTAAGTGTCGTCCTTATTGTATCAGGACATTTCAACTATATAACTGGTATTGCTGCAACATTTTGAATTCTGAAATAGTGAAACCGTTTGTTTCAATGTATTCATTACTTTAATTAATTATTTATTTGTATTTAGGTATGACTTTGTGTACGGTAGTGTCCACATAGTTATGATGAGTACTGAGTATGACTTCAGGAGTTCATCCAAGCAGTACTCTGACCTCGCGAACATGCTAGCAGGTGTGAATCGCTCCATTACACCTTGGCTCATCTTCTCAGGACACAGGTGGGTAGCTGTAAGTAGTTTTATTTTGCAGAAGAATTTCATGGAGAGAAATTCACTGGGTAAAACACAATTATCTCAAGTCATTAACTTGTTGTTTTGTATACATGTTTTTTCAAGCTCACAAAAGTAATATTTTTTCCACAGACCCATGTATATATCATCCACTAATAGAGGCTTTCTTACTTCCGACCAAACAGTAGCTCAACTCCTGAGGGATAACGTTGAGCCACTTCTCATTGTGAGTCATCTTTAGTAATTTCATGTGCATGAGTATATTAGTAGTTATCTTTCAAGATAGAACAGGAACACTAAGTGGTGCATAATTCACCAGATATTTGTACTTCTAGTTCATTTTGGTAGTATGTAGATGATTACATTATAGGTAATTTTGTTCACTGGATAATGGGCTATCCTACAATATGGTCCTGAGACTTTCAGGTGGATTCTGCAGTTCCACAAGGTCCATTACATACGCTCTTGAGTTGCACTAAATAGTGCTACATGCTCGGCTTCTGCTGTTAATAGAGCTACTGTGTTCTACTTCTTGCTCCTCCACAACACAGGCCCTCCTGAAACTTAAAACAGACAGCCAGAAGTAGACTTTCTGTTGTTCCTGTACCCTTCCCAGTCAGCATCAGAGTATGCAATTCTTCGATGCACATCTCTTGAAGGTGATTCCTAAATCTGAAGCTCTCTACAAGTAGTGCAGAACTCTCTTATCTGCTGTCCAATGTGTTCCATTTGGCTTACTCAAGAATTTTGCTAAGGTTCCAACAGCATATGTAATATCAGGTCTTGTACGTGCATGTGGCCAGATACATCAGGCTCCCAACTAAGAGACTGGTATAACTGCTAGTCCACAATCTTTTCATCATCTGTAGCCTTTACCAATTGGCTACCTGGTATTTGACCGACTTGCAATGGTTCATTCCCATTCTTGTGAGTTATAATTCTGTGTATGTAGGTTGACCATCCATGTTCTATGACTATATTCTGAATGACTGGTATTCCCAGTAAATAACTCAACTTTCCTAAGTCCTTTTTTTTTTTAACTTAGGAGACCACTCTTTTTTGACTGACCCTATCCTGGCTTCATCCCTGCCTGCCAGAATCGTGTCTACATACACACCAATGTAGAAAGTGTCACTTTCTTCTGCTGTATGTACTGATACAGGAATCAGAGCTTGACTGAGTGTTTCAAATGTGAGGTGAGTGTTGTGTTGCAGCTTCTGGTGGACTGATTCAAGCTATACATGCTTTTTTCACTAGGTGCTCTTTTCTTTTCTCTTCATAACCAACTGGTTGCTCCATGTACACTTTCTTCTTATAGAGTGCCATTCAGAATGCAGTAAGTATGTCCATGTGACAGAGTTCCAAGCCACTTTGAAATGAGTGAGCCACTAGGGTCCCAAATGAAAGACAGGACAACAGGTCTCATCATATTCTGCTCCAAGCTTCTGATCAAATCCACGAGCCACAAATCTGGCTTTATTATGCTTAATTGAGCCATCACCATGACTTTGTAAACCCATTTGCAACCGATTGCCTTCGTGGTGTGGTCAACTCTCACACCTCACGCCTTTGAGAGACACGTTATGGCTTCCTTCTACTGTGTCTTCTCACTGCAAGTGAGAGTTTCTTTAAATGAAGTTGGCTCAGTCATGGTGAATGGTCAGGTGGATTTGTGGAAAAATATAGTACTCCATTGGTCATCTTTCTCTATTTTACCTTCTGACTGGAGATACTTCATCACATCTTTGGTTCTTCACTGTCTGTCTCATATTGGGTTTCTTCATCATCAAAATGGAGCTAGAGTCAGTGTGCGCTGCAGAGACTTCTCCTCAGTGGGTGCTTGATTAGTCTCTTGTTCATAAAATACAATATTCCTGCTGTACAAAACCTTATTTTTGCGAGGATCAACTTTGTATCCCTTTTGCACATTTCCATACCAAATCAGGGCATACTTCTCAGTTTTTGAGTCCAGCTCTCCTCTATCATCCTTTGGTACATGGACGTAAGCTGTGCACTCCCATGCCAGGTTTGGTCTTTGGCAGTTGTAGGGCTCCAACTGATGAGGTAAGTGGCCGTAGATATAAACTCAGCCCAGAACTTGGTGGTAGATTAGCATCCAAAAAAATAGCTCTCGTTTTATCTGCAAGGTGCAATTGAGCCTTTCAGCTTCTCCATTTTGTTTTGATTATTATAGTTGTAAAACATCATTATCAGTCCTGAAAAGTAAGTGAGAAAAAAATGCTGACTGATAAGTTATGAAAGTAAGTGGGAAAAAAGCTGAAAGAAAATAAAAAAGCAGCTGATGTAATTAAACCAGGTGGTAAAGGAAATAATAATGGATACAAATACTTATACTACTCCATTTCTAAATTGCAAAAGTTACATTGAATGCCAATGTGTGGTGTTATAATTGCTATTATTATAATTATTATTATTATTATTATTATTATTATTTGTCTTTTTGTTGCACTCTGAAACTTTGTGTTGTTATTTTGTTTTAGAAATACAAAGTTGACCTAGCACTCTGGGGTCACCATCATTCCTACCAGCGCACATGCCCAGTACAGGGGATGAAATGTACAGATGGTGCACCAGTGCACGCAGTTATAGGCATGGCTGGACAGGGTTTATCCCAGAACATAGAGTAAGTAAATTTAACTATGTACAAATAGTGGTAATCAATATCAAACTGAAAATTACTGCATAGTTTTATTCTGTAATTGTAGGCCTGTGAAACCTCCACAATTTGTTTACGTTGATGACAATCACTATGGCTACACCAGGCTGACTGCCACACCCACAACACTGTCTTTGGAGTATGTTCGGGACGTGGATGGCCAAGTTGCTGACAGCTTCAGTGTCCCAAGAAAGAAAATGTCTTAATATTTTAAAGCTTAACATCATTTTGTAATTGTGTTGTTATTTAAATTTTTTATTTACCTGTATTGTTTTGGTTGGAGGGAAAACCTTATTGATTTGAAGCTGATTTCATCTATGGTGAGAGTGTGCTTATAGAGTTGGACTGAGGAGTGCTCTGATGATATTGCAGGAATGCCATTATTTTTTCCAGTTGGTAGGATAGGGAGGGCTTAGAAATCAAAACCACATAAGAAATTCTCCAATAATGCAATTTCCAATAATGTAATTTCCAACTTCACCTACAATTTTTTTTTTTTTTGTTTTTTGTAATAGCATCTTCACTTGGTTTTCAGAAGCTGCGACTCCCAAGTACTATGAAAATGCTGTACTTTCTGAGGATAGTTTATACTCCAAGCTAATGTGTGGGTGGAGCTGAGGTGCGTGGGTGGAGCTGAGCTTCTAGAGGTGGAGCTGAGCTCCGTGTAGGTGGAGCTGAGCCGTCTATGTATGTAGGGCTGTACTGCAACGATAAAAGATGTCCACTAGTTCTCTCGTACTGGTTGTCGTATACCTTCTATCAGCAACTCTTTACACGAACCAAGAGCCAGAGAATCCACTCGGAAAAATTCGGTACCGCAAAGCTACCGTTCAATATGGTAATAGTGTGTAGCTAGTTTAAACGAAGTATTGTAGCTCGTTGCTCGCCCAGAAATACTGTATTGTAGATTGAAGCTATTATTCAAAGGTATTTTAGCTTTATTCTTAGATATATCGATCAATCTCTGAAAACTGTGAGCCCAGCAAGGTAGCTATAACCTTAGCTTCTGTAAAAAGAGAAATTGGTAATTATTCTCCATTTTTCATCTGGCTGGAATAATTATGGAAGTATGCAAGTTGTGATGGACAAGCACATATTCAAATATATTAGATCCTAACCATCATCAAAGTAACTAGATAGTTTTCAGTAAGTAGTAACTTGGTAATTAGAGGCAGTTTTATGAGTTGGACACAAATAAAACTTATCAATTAAAGTGTGGTTACATAAAATTGGAGACAACAGTTTTTTTTTCCCTGTTGTTGTTGTTGTTGTTCTGTAAATTTGCACTGTGTATTGTTGCAGATGCTGGAGCTTCAGTGAGTGTGTCTCCGTCAACAATAAAGGAGTCCTCTGCTCTGGTTAATGTCACCTTCAGCAGAGGCAGCAGTCCAGACAAAGATGACTGGATAGGGGTGTGGCTACTCGCTACTGAATCTGCAACCATTGACCCCAAGCAGCAAGCACCAACCAAATACCAGGTACAAATAAAAATTCTAAATTGTAATACATTTATGTATAGGGAGTGGCACATGCTATGAAAATCTTATAGGCTAGTATTTGTGAGGTAAATTCACATAGCAGCATATTTAAATTGGGCTGTGTCTCAGAACAAATATCTGACCTAGCCAGGCATCAGTATGAATGTGTTCATTATAAGGCCAAATATCTTCTGCATATATCAGGGTCCACAGGGTTTACTAGACAAGCCTTTGCGTACAAAATGGTGTCCAATAATCACAGAGATGAGTAGAGTGTAGTCATAGAGAAATAGTTAATAAAAAAGGATGTGGCAACTATGGCTATTATACTACATTGTGGTATGTTGCTGTAGTTTTGCAGCTATGACCCAGCATATATCAAGAGTGGGAGTGGCAACTTCACACTTAAACTGATTAATATGAGAGGACAATTTCAAATGGGATTTCTGACTGGAGGTAAGACGTTAGATTACAATTAGCACGTGTAATTTCATTAGCTAAACTAATAATATTCATGCATTCTTAATTCTGTAGTTTGAAGTAGGAAGTTGTGTGTACAAGTTTGCACCAACCACTCTGTGCAAATATTATCATAGCTAGCTACCAACCAATACATTTTAAACCATGTGACTAGCTTGAGCTAATGGAGTAAATATCCATTACCTTACAATACAGTGGAATTAGCTAATCCAAGATAAGAGCTAGCTATGTCTGCTGGCTAGAATAAAAGTAGTACATTGTAATAGCAGTAGGTAGAGTGTACACTATAGCAACATGTTAACAAAATGAAATTGCAGGTATAATCAATTGATCTGATTCTTTGTGCAGGTCAGATTGAACGTGAACTCATAGCAGTGCTTAGAGCAATACACTGAATACATGTACAATATGTACTGGTCTATTATTCTCTATTTCACTAGGCACTAAGAACCCTACCCTGATAGCGGTCTCCAACAAGGTGGCATTCTCTAACCTGAACACGCCTCTCCAAGGCCATCTCTCCCTCACCAAGGACCCCACACAAATGGTGTGAGTTGTGACATATTGGGTGGGTGTGGCCAAACCATGATTTTGACGATTAGTAATCCATGGTGACTTGGGCATGTCTTAGAAAGTGCTGACAGCCCAGTGTGCTTGTGTGTTTGTGTTTTGTGTATGTGCAGGTTAATGTGGGTGACGATGAATTCTAAAATGCCCCAGGTTAAATGGGGGATGGCTAGTAATATGTACGCATTCCACAAGAACGTGAGTTTAATCCTAACTTATTGGTGGTACCTGAAGTTCAGTTTGTGTATGTTTGCTGTCTGACTCCTCCCAGGCCACCAGCTCCACATATAAAGCCAGTGACATGTGTGACTCTCCGGCTAAAGACTACGGATGGATAGACCCGGGCATGATGCACACTGTAGTCATGGACAAGTAAGATGCAATACTGTTTATTATAGTATACTAGCAAGTTAATGGATAAATGGTAGAATATGTACATTGTCCTCGTAGTTCAAAGTACACATGAAGGTAGTTTTCTGTCAATTGTGCGAGCAGGTATTTTTAATGTATATAATTGTTCACAATAATATGCCTTACAATAATGTTTGAGTCACTGCTGAATTGCTGCTTATTGACAAAGGCTCTGTAGGGAGCAGGGAGGGGGAGAGAGGATGAGGAGAAGGAAATGGGGATAGGAGGAGGAGGAGGAAGTGGGAGAAAGAAAGAGAGAGTGGAGATCCAACTAAAAATAGTAAAATGGAATTTTGAATATGTGAACTAACGTTGGAAATTATCCAGCATTTTATTGGGTAACTTTATTTTGTGTCACTTTTTATGATTGTTTCTATTGGTTGTAGTTTGCAGCCATCAATGAAGTACACATATATATTTGGAAGTGATGATGGAGGATGGAGTGAAGAGAGATATTTCACTGCCCCTCCAGTACCTGGCCCAGACACCACTGTTACGATACTGGCATATGGAGGTATATACACAGGGAAGAGATAAGTGTTATTAATAACAGAGAAAGGGGTATTCCTTCACTTGAGCGGTTAAATATTGCAATTCGAAAATGAAGTTCATTGAAATATGTGTCATTTTCCCATTACTTTAATGGTTTCTTTGAACTATACCAACCTTTTCCCTCTAATATATTTTTGTATGGAGATACTGGGTACTATATCAGACTTACAATACTTAACTACAAGCATAGTCACTCAGGCAACAGGCTATAAGATTATTTAAGATTATTGACTCTGTAGTAGTTGCATTATTGCAGCTGTTTTTTTTTTCTTCCCTTGTAAGATTTGGGTCATGGTGAAGTAGATTCTAGTAATGAGTTCTTGAGGCGTGAGCAAGCTTCTCTGAACACGACTGCTCGACTCGCGAATGAGTCAGGAGATATAGCTGTGCATGTTGGCGACATCTCCTATGCTGAAGGATTCCAAGGTTCTGTAAGTCTAAATTCCGTGTTCAGCCTCGTACGCTCTTTCATTGTTATCTATCTGTCAGTCTATACCACTTGTTTGTCCATCACTTTATATGTGTTATATCTATTCACTCGTTTGTTTACTTAACTATTGTATATTTTTGTTTGTGTACATTGCTTTTCCTCAGTGGGAGGAGTTTTTCCACCAACTTCAACCCATCATGTCTCGTATGCCTTATATGGTAAACCCAGGCAATCATGAGAGTGACTCCAAAAATTCAGAGTGAGCTCTATGAATCTTGTTTATTCATTGATGTTTCTTGGTTTATTCCTATTTCTGTGTTGTGGGCAGTGCCTATTATCAAGGTATTGACTCTGGAGGAGAATGCAGTGTACCATACATCAACAGATTTGCCATGCCTAGACAAGCTCCAGATAAACTCTGGTAAAAATAGATTGAACTTACATATTTAACTTCACTGAGCATGTGCAAGAGGTTCATAATGTGTTTGTCTGTCTGAGCATATAGATGTTCCTGAAATGTGAATGTTATTTCTATTATATCCACCAATGATGTTGACCTTATTTAGGTGATGTGCTTGATATGTGTTGAATTTAGACATGGTATAAATATATTTGATTATTGCTTAAAAACAGTGTAAAAATGTGTCTATGATAGTTTTGTGTATTGGAGCATTTCGAGCGTGAGTGAGTTACTTGCAATTTAATATGAAAGAGGCATGCATTAATTTTAATGATACATATTACATCATTTCATAGAAGCAATAGACTTCACAGTTTTTTGACTAAGTTATGCGTTATGATTTAGTTTCTGGAATTAGTTGTATATATATCAGATTTTTCCCACTTTACAGCTAGCCTTCCAGCAGCAATCTTGCACAAAATATTGTATAATTTAATTGAAGTTAGGTCATTATTAAGGATTCAGTTCTATCTGTTGATTTATATTTTACATAAACACACAAAAAGGATATCATCAGCAAAGAAAAGCATCTAAAGTTAAATCAAGATGCCATTCATATCGTAATCAGTACATTTCAATGCTCATTTACTGTATATCTGGTATTAATAACATTTTTGGAAGGTCACCAATATTTATATGAATTATAAAAAATGTTTCAGTATTTTTAGTACTCTTTGTTACTGTGCTCTATTTAGGTATGACTTTGTGTACGGTAGCGTCCACATAGTCATGATGAGTACTGAGCATGACTTCAGGAGTTCATCCAAGCAGTACTCCGACCTTGCAAACATGCTAGCAGGTGTGAATCGCTCCATTACACCTTGGCTCATCTTCTCAGGACACAGGTGGGTTGCAGTGAGTCCAAAGATTTAATAAAAAAAGAAGAACATTTCCAGGAACTATAATCAGAATTGACAAAGTCATTAAATTTAAAAAAGCATTATTTATGTTTTAAAATATAAGTAAGTTTTAAGTTATAAAAACATGCCTTGTATGTAAAACAGAAAAACTTATTATATTATGAATTTAGCCAAAAGACTGAATCATTAATTTAATTGTTGTAGTTTGTATGAAACACTCATTTTGTTCACAGACCCATGTATATATCGTCCACTAATGGAGGTTGGCCTGCTTCAGATCTCACTGTAGCTCAACTTCTGATAGATAACATAGAGCCACTTCTCATTGTGAGTCATCTTTAGTTAGTAACATTCCACATGCACACCACATGCCTGTATCGAGTCAGTCATCTCATCAAATGTAGCTAGAGCTTCACTGCGAGAGATGGTTAGTTAGTGGATATTTTAGTATACCTACTCCATGCAAAATTAAGCGAAAAAAAAGTACATGCTAGGTTATAAATTAGCTACTAGCTAAGCTTATAAAAATTGGTCTCATTAATTTTTAGCTTATTTTGTAGCATTTTAAAAATTATATTTAAAAAAATTTGCTTTACTTTTTTTTTTTTTTTTAACTTTTTGTTTCATTCTAAAACTTAGTGTTGTTATCGCTGTGTTACTATTGTTTGTTTTTAAGAAATACAAAGTGGACCTGGCACTCTGGGGTCACCATCATTCCTACCAGCGCACATGCCCAGTACAGGGGATGAAATGTACAGATGGTGCACCAGTGCACGCAGTCATAGGCATGGCTGGACAGGGTTTATCCCACAATATTGAGTAAGCGAGTTCAACTACATACAAACAAACAGTTAGTGGTGGTCAAGGCTGTATGACACTAATATTATCATTCTGTAATTATAGTCCTGTGAAGCCTCCACAATTTGTTTACATTGATGACGATCACTATGGCTACACTAGACTGACTGTCACACCCACAACACTGTCTTTGGAGTATGTTAGGGACATGGATGGCCAAGTTGCTGACAGCTTCAGTATCCCAAGAAAAAAGATGTCTTAATCTTTTAAATGTGAACATTATTTTTATATGAGTTGTTATTTAAGATATTTTTATTGGACCTGTGCATTGCTTATCAATCATCGCGGAAGAAGTTATACGTCGTTTTACATGTAGACACACACACTAGTCCAATCATTTTATAGTTTGACCTTAAACAAATTGCAACACAAACTTTATCAATTGTTTCTAGTATAGCAAAACATGCTTTATAACACACTAAAAGTCCTAAGAAATCCTTTGTGGGGAAAGCATAGAAATGCCATTATTCGTATTATGATGATTGACCTTAGAAATTTGATCAGAGTTCTACCATGTGGTCAACTCATGAGTGGTGAGTAGTGCGGTAATTTCTAGCAATGGAGAAGCCAGAAGAGTTTTAAAATCATGTAGGGACACTTGCTGTGAGGGGGGGGGGGGGGGGGGGGGGGGGAGGAGGTATATTTGCAACTTGTTTCTTTGTATATTGCAATGAATAACAATACAGTGCTGAATCAGTTTTATTATGATAATATTATTAATGGCATGATAAATTTTTTTACAGCTAAATCTGTTCCTTTATTACAATCTTTTAATAAACTGTCTGGAAGTTTGGAACTAAAATAACAATATTTATTATCAAACTTCATTGTCATGAGTGCTAATATTATAGAACGACTTAATGAAGAGCGCTGAGCTGTCTGAATTTTCCTTAGCATTGAAAAACTACATTCTGGGTTAGCATTCGATGTTGGAATAGTCAGTAAACCCCTCATAAGCAGAGCTTAGTTAAATTGGGAACCTGGGTTCACCTTTGAATGGAACAATTTTTCCAACTTCCCACCAGTATCTACCAACTCGAGGCTTCTCTGTTTCCTCAGCTGCTGTGTATTCCATAGGTTTAGGAGGATCAGAAGGTGATAAAACATAGTCCATACATTCATCCCTAAGCTTGTCATGAGATTCTGAATCAAATATATGAAGCTGTGGAAGTGTTTTGTCAACGACAAAGCTGCGTCTGGTCTGAGTTTTCCTGGCAGAAGTATTTCCTAGTCACATGTCATCAGGCTATCATCAAAAAAGAAATTTATGCACTAAAGTGTTTTCATAAAAAAGTCTTACAGCTGCAAAAAAAAAAAGGTTTTAATGCCATGCTCTTCTTACATGGTTGCAACAGCAATCCATGTGTCAATCCCTATATCCAAGTTTTCCTCTTCCAATTGATAACCAAAACTGACATGTTTTAAATTACCACTGGCAGTTTATGGAAGTAGTAGTCAATAATTATATTTGCAGCATACCTATAGCATTACTAAACTGTTTCCTTCAGTCTACAGCTGACAAGTATTGTTTTCATAAGATTTCTGGAATGATAAATGATTAAATGTTCATGTGAGGAAGAACAAAGAATAAGAAAGTGAAATAGGAAAAGTTAATGGATTTAACTTCTTACCTGCAAGTTTGAGAGTGTTACTTGAGGTCTAATTACAGGGAGAGAGATTCTATAAAAATTGCATTGATTGGACAAGCAGTAATGCAGGCAAACAAGGCCAAGAGTTATACAAACTGGGTTTGGGTGTACTAGAGAGTGTTTAAAATGTTTGTGTTGCTATTTGTTTAAGGTCAACCCCTTATTTTCATAAAATGACTAGACTACAGCTCAAACCATTAGCTATACAACCTACACGTGCTCAACTTGGATACGTCGGAACGTTTCAGGTAAAGGGTGGCGGAACGTTAAACACAAACCATCAGTTATAATATTATTGTGTCGGTGTTCCCATGTTATTACAATAGTATGGTTTATAAAAGATGTACGGTACCTTTGTTAATACCTTTGCTCTAATCCTACTGTACTGTGCCGGGAGCTCGACCGCAGAGCCTGAAAATCACCTCCGAAGAATAGTATACCGCAAAGCTTCAATCAAATACGGTAATTATGTTTGTGTGTTCGTTTCATAGAGCTAGAAGGCGGGCATGGGAAACATGGAGTATTTTTTATGAGGTGTGGTGTCATAGCTTAGACTATGAATACAGTACTAGGACTTTTCTAATTTTGATACATGCGTGAATTTAATTTATGGCTATGTCTGTGTGCACCAAGTAAGTATTATGCCCATTTTAATGCATTAACTACATAACACTGACTCTACTGTCTGCCTCCTTACTGTTAAGTTGTTTTGTTTGTCTAAACTGTTTGCTTTGAGTAAGGAGCACGTCTTTGCTGTGTGTGATCGGTAAAAGCTGCGATTTTAGTTGCCAGAAACTGAAATAACTAGTTACAAAAATCTCATTCAGTTAATCAGTGTCTTGTTGTTGTTTTTTCTCCTTATGCCTTTAGCTACCTCTAGATTATCTTGTTGAGGCTTTAATGCTATACACGAGTTATTTTCATACGACAAATGAGCACGTTTTATCATAAATGAGGTTGTATGCTTACACGAGGTACATGGTTGAGAAAACATTAATTAGTTTCATGCATTTGACAATTCTTAAAGTCCCTGAACTTTCTTGTTGAAGCTTGTGTCATTATTTTTTTTTGCAATATCTGCCTAGTCAAAAAATGTGTAAGTTTAAACCAAATGTTGTCTCAACTACTAATGATACAGCCAGCCAAGTTTCTGTTAATTATTATTATTGTTGTTGTTATTTTTATTATTTATTATTATTTATCATTGTTGTTGTGCTGTTGTTATGTTTGTTATTGTTTATTATTATTATTTATTTATTTATTTTTTTTTATTTTTTATTTTTTTTTACTATTATTATTATTATTATTATTATTATTATTATTATTATTAATCATCAAGAGTAACAATAAGCTAGAAATGGTGGTGAACTGTGTGTTGTTGTAGATGCTGAAGCTTCAGTGAGTGTGTCCCCGTCAACAATAAAGGAGTCCTCTGCTCTGGTTAATGTCACCTTCAGCAGAGGCAGCACTCCAGATAAATATGACTGGATAGGGGTGTGGCTACTCCCTAATGAATTTGCCGGCATTGACCCCAAGCAGCAAGCACCAACTAAATACCAGGTGACTATATTAGTATTATTATTACTAGCGAGTACCCTGCCACACCGTGGCGTTTGATGTACTAACTTTTGCAAATTAGGAGTGACATGGTTTCCCTCTCTTGCTCTCTTTCTTCCTGAGCCTGGCCAGTTTTTCTTGTTCCTCTTTTCAACGCATGGATCCTCTCCTCCTCCTCTGTCTACCTCTCCTGCTCCCCAGTATCTCTGTCCTTTCTGTGTATTTTCTTTCACTTCTTCATTGAAGTTAAGTAGTTACATCAGTCAGCCTTTTCTCACCTGCTTCTATTTTTCCTTGATGGACCCTTCCATTCTCCTGCTTCTCTGCCTTTTCTACCCATGATTTGTGGTGGATTACGGTTAGCTACTGTAGGTGAATACTCTTTTCCCAGTTCAGTTCAGCAAATGAATTATTATGAATACAGATACCCAGTGTGCAGTTTTTATAGAGCAGAGGATTGACAGGGCAAGACCAAGGAAGAAAAAAAAAAAATGAAAAGAAAAGAAAAGAAGAGAATGCAATAGCTAAGTTAATAAGGCACTTGGTTTTACAAAGCTTTTAGTTCTGGATGGTTTAATGATGAGGGTGTGTGCCTGCGAAGTGGATGGTTGCGGAGTTTGAATCTGAGATGGAGATACTTTTTTTCTCTCTTTTTTTTCTTAACAAGTGTAGAGTGAGTAGAACTTAACGCTTTTCCCTATCCAGGCAATGATCACACTTTACCAAGTCTTTTACCAACTCTGTCCAGATCATGAATTATTCACGAATACACGTACCGTCGTTCTTGTTACTGACACACAAGCATAATTATTTACCTTGATGTCAATATAATATACTATTGTTGCAGTTCTGTAACCATGATCCAAAGTACACCAAGAGTGGGAGTGGCAACTTCTCACTGAAACTGATCAATATGAGAGGGCAATTCCAGCTGGGATTCCTGACAGGAGGTATGTATGCCTGTACATTCTAATTGAATGCACACAGGGATTTGGGTGTCATAATGACTTTTTTTTTTTTTTTTTTTTTCTTTTTTTTTTTCCCTTTATTTATTTATTTTTTTTTAAATTGATGGTGTCAGTATTTTCAGAAAGTAATTAGGGATAAAATGCCAGTCCCCTGGACAATTCCTGAATATGTTTTAGGTCATTGTGTATAGCTCATATGTTTCTCACCAGGCACTAGGAACCCTACACTGATAGCGGTCTCCAACAAGGTGACATTCTCCAACCTGAACACGCCTCTCCAAGGCCATCTCTCCCTCACCAAGGACCCCACACAGATGGTGTGAGTTGTGTTGCCAGCGATGTACACTCTGGGTGGATGTGGCTACCAATAGTGGGTGTGGCCACCAATAGTGGGTGTGGCCACCAATAGTGGGTATGACTGGCTACCAATGTTGGGTGGGTAGCCGTGGCAGCCCAGCTGATAGTGAACGAGTGGGTGTGACCACTATTAATGAATAGGTGTGGCTCTTAGTGGTAGTTCATTGCGACTGTCTTGTAGGTCCTTCAGGTGGGATGTTAGTCTTGTGAGCCAGACCCTCACGCCCCTCCCTACTGCTCAAGAAAAAAAAAAGGGTCTGGGGACACTCGTCGTATACTTCCTGTTTCTGGCGGAATGCAATCAATGAAGAATCCGCGTGACCTGTTGGTGTGAAGAATTTAATCACAGTCTAATCTTACGCTTAAAATTAATTTAATCCAAACCACCGCCTGTGGTAGCTTGATCGAATATCTATGTCCGCTTTAGAAGAGTTAAGTTGAACTGATTGTGAGAGTGTGAACTTACTGCTTGGGAAGGTGTAGATCAGGTGTTAAATGAGCTTGAACGGCACAATTTGCATAGATGAACAGAACACTAACTGCATTCTCTGCCAGCGCTGCTGCCTCTCGGTTTCTAAACGAGGGAGACTGTATGGATTGGAGTCTAGTATTGTCCTGCAGTTGCTACAAACTGAGATAAATGGATTAGGAGTGAGTGAGATAATTCCTCCAAGGCATTCAGGTTTTCAAGGTCCTCAATTATTTCAATTAGCAATAAATTAAATAGTTTGATGTCCACCAAAATATGGTGTGATGCGCACACCTCATCGTTTGGGTGTGAAGTACACACCAAATTTAGTGTGAATTCTCACCATAATCACTATGAACTCATACTTACATTAATGCTGAATTATTTTAAGTTACATTGATTCTAGTATTACATATCAACATTTTTTTCCAAAAAGAGATTGGTGTAATCCCAGATCTCATTAAAATCTTAGTCAACTCTCTTATCTAGCACAATTAAGTGTACAAAACATTTATAAGGTAGATTACAATGATAATAGCACTGGTTTTTGCCTGCACATGAATATAATTAATGTTCGGTAAAGGGTTCATGCTATTCCATTGAGTGTGAATTTCACACTAAGTGTGCATTCACACTAGGAAGAAAGTGTGAAGGACACACTATGCATAGGTGGTGGGCATTCACACCACCAGTTTGGTGTGAATTTGGTGGGTTTTCACGCTATAATTTTTACAGTGTCAAGGGTTTTCAGATTCTCTACAGGAATGTATGCAGAGCCAATCAGATTGCACCAATCCCATGACGGTTTCATGTGGTTTCATAGTGTGTGATGTCATTCTGAAAGAGCACATGGTTAGATTGTCACGAAGCAGAGAGAAGAAGATGGAGTAGTGACCTGAAAAAGACTTCGTAAAGCTATTGTATAATTTGTGGAGACTAAAACACTTCTAGATTATTACTGCTTCTCTTCGTTATGACCTAGAGATGCTGAGTGACTATTGTTACAAGTGATTCATGCTTAATTTGGTGTGAACTACACACCTTTTGGTTTACAGTGACAGCTGTGTCTGTCCCCAGACCATTTCCCAGTGAAGCGGTATGGTAAAGGGTCTGGCATGCGAGACTAGTGGGACGCTACTCCCGCCTTGTCAAGAGCAGGGATAATGTTAGTGTCCCTCCAATTGCGTTGTTGCTATATTCAACATTCATCAGGTAATGTTCTTCACTATTGATTGTGTAGTTTTGGAATAGTTTCTATGTTCTAAAGGAAGCCTCTAAAGGTGCGAACCCTCAGTGCTACACTAGGTAGCTAGCTAGCTATTACAAAATCATCTCAGACCAAAAAGAATAATTTATTGGCTATTGATTTAGGCATCAATACAGCTCGAGCAATGAAGACGGTAGACGTAAATGCAGTCTTCATACACAAGTACATAGGCCAGAGACACTTACCGGTATATTTTCAATTTGAAGCTCCACTTCCTCCAGCACTGTGTTAACTTCCCAGCATAAAGCAAAACTACTGCAGGAAGCAAGAAATTATTTGCTCATGTGATTAGGAAATGAAGATAGAGGGTGTTACCAAAAAGCTATTATCTTTGCAGAGCTGACCGCTTTGTGTTTTCTCAAAAATCAGCCTGAAATTTTAGCAAGTAGCACAATAAATGGTCTTAAATCATTGTTCTGAGTAAGTTCATACCTAAGTCAACGGTTAATTTGTCAGCAATCTTCAAAATCAGAGCATGACAGACCAACAGGACGATTACTATAACTCTCTCACGTATGCGCGCTGTGGGTTAGTTAGTTAAAGTGCTGTGCAGCCATCTTGAATTACCTACCTTATTTAGGGTCCCGAAGGCCCTATGCTGTAGCATCCCAAACACAGCGAGGGTGCTTACTAAGGGTGTTAGGAGCATTACAATCTAAGGCTTTGGGGACCCTAAAAGCGATAGTTTCCTCAGAGGCAGCGCCTAACTATTATTTAAACTTCTGTGCAGATTGATGTGGGTGTCTAAGAATTCTGATTTGCCCCAGGCCAAATGGGGGACGACTAGCGGGCAGTACTCGTTCTACAAGAACGTAAGTTAGTCGAGGATTTGTTTGGCAACACAATATCGATACTTGGTGGTTCAGGAATGTGTTCCACTGTGTGTGTGTGTGTGTGTGTGTGTGTGTGTGTGTGTGTGTGTGTGTGTGTGTGTGTGTGTTGTTTTTGCCTCCAGGCCACCAGCTCTACGTACAGTGCCAGTGACATGTGTGACTCTCCGGCTAAAGACTACGGATGGATAGACCCGGGCATGATGCACACTGTAGTCATGGACAAGTAAGAGCTAATATATATATATATATATATGTACTGCATTAAGTTCCCTCTATAATGTAGCCGTCAAAAGGTTGAACAAGGGGGGAAAATGGTATAAAAATAATTATTATATAATTAAAATCAGAATTTTTTTTGTATATTAATAATCCAAAAATCCTTTAAAAAAAAAAGACTTACATATGCAATTAATAAGCCAAAAAGACATAATTTGTTTAAAGTATGTACATAAATATTGTGTAATCATCAAAAACGCTATTCTCTTCAGAAGAAAAAAGTTCCACAATTTTCACCTCTACAGTCCCCACAAGCTATATATCATTTTAGCCCATTTTTTCTACAAGAACACGCATTCGTCCCACATGATCTGAGTTTCTGGATTAAGTTTGCATTTTTGCATAGAACAAACTTGAGGAAATTTTCAGGTGCTGGAGCCAGATCTGTCATCACTGGCACTTTATCTTCAAGTTTCCACCCCATTCTTGTGATCAAGGTCATTGCCAGTGCAGTCCTTCCTAAGTATTGGAGATAAACCCGCAAGCTAATGATAATATCCGGTCTCTCTGTGGGTGGGCGTTTTTTAGGATCAAGTCATGATTTACAAGAGGTAGCCAAATATTGCAATAAATATGTGAGTACCAGATTTCCCCCGACCTGTTCTGCTGATTTTAGCTAGAAAATGATCACGCATCATGCATAATAAACCTTGTAACTCTTTTGAGTCCCATACTTTCTTCATCAGAGAGTGGTGTTCGCAACAACTGTGCGCTGGAAACGCCCGTGAACGGTACTTTTTATACCAATGTTTCCGTGTTTGACATTTAGGGGCTTCAATGGCTACACTACTAGGTGGCTACACAGTTAAAGTAAATAAGTATGTAACAGAGAGGAATACCATGAGTGGCCTAGTAGGAGAGGAATACCATGAGTGGCCTAGTAGAGGAATACCATGAGTGGCCTAGTAGGAGAGGAATACCATGAGTGGCCTAGTAGGAGAGGGCAATTACCTGAGTGCCTAGTAGAGGGAATGGGGGGAAAAAGAGGATACCATGAGTGGCGAGTAGAGGAATTACCCATGAGTGGCCTCGTAGAAGGAAACCATGAGTGGGGCTAGTAAGGAGAGGAATACCATGAGGGGGGGCCTAGTAGGGAGAGGAGAATACATGAGTGGGCCTTAGGTGAGGAATACCAGAGGTGGGCCTAGTAGGGAGAAGGAATACCATGAGTGGCCTGAGTAGGAGAGGGAATACCATGAGGGGCCTAGTAGGAGGAGGAATACCAGAGTGGCCTAGTAGACGAGGAAAACCATGGAGTTGGGCCTAAGTCGGAGAGGAATACCCTGAGGGGCATAGTAGGAGAGGAATTACCATGAGTGGCTAGTAGAGGAAATACAAGAGTGGCCTAGTGGAGGGAGGGAATACCATGAGTGGCCTCTAGTAGGAGAGGAATACCATGAGTGGCTAGTAGAGGATACCATGAGTGCCTTAGTAGGAGTAGGGGAATACCATGAGTGGCCTGTAGAGGGAAATTTACCCATGGAGTGGCCTAGGAGTAGAGGAAATACCATGAGGGCCTGTTAGGAGAGGAAAAATACAAGAGGGGCCTAGTAGGCGAGGACATACCCAGGAGTGACTAGTGAGGAATTACCATGAGTGGACTAGGAGAGGCAAATACCATTTGAGTGCCTAGTAGGAGGAGGAATTACCATGAGTGGCCTTAGTAGAGGAATACCATGAGTGGGCCTAGTAAGAGGGAAATACATGATTGGGCCGTAGGGCCCTGAGGAGAGGATACCTGAGGGCCTAGTAGGAGAGGAAATACCTGAGTGGCCTAGTAGGAGAGGAATCCCATGAGTGGGCCTAGTAGGAAGAGGAATACCATGAGTGGCATTAGTAGTAGAGGAATACCATGAGTGGCCTAGTAGAGGAATACCATGAGTGGCCTAGTAGAGGAATACCATGAGTGGCCTAGTAGGAGAGGAATACCATGAGTGGCCTAGTAGTAGAGGAATACCATGAGTGGCTTAGTAGTAGAGGAATACCATGAGTGGCCTAGTAGTAGAGGAATACCATGAGTGGCCTAGTAGGAGAGGAATACCATGAGTGGCCTAGTAGGAGAGGAATACCATGAGTGGCCTAGTAGGAGAGGAATACCATGAGTGGCCTAGTAGGAGAGGAATACCATGAGT